>FWWM01000492.1_pt1:105000-131120 | contig 131120 bp, 117 predicted proteins | sample 2228351 | NCBI WGS metagenome assembly FWWM01 (sample SAMEA103939774, study PRJEB20133) | metagenome
TTGTCAGTGGTTTAGCCAGAGGAATTGATACCATTGCTCATTCAACTACTCTTCAAAAAAATGGAAGAACAATAGCTGTATTGGGGTCAGGTCTTGATATCATTTATCCTTCAGAGAATCGCAAACTCTTTAAAGCAATTTCTGAAAAAGGATGCTTAATAAGTGAATATCTCTTCGGGACCCAACCTGATGCAATGAATTTCCCAAAAAGAAATAGAATAATAAGTGGTTTAACCTTAGGTACAATTATAATCGAAACAGATATAACTGGAGGTGCAATGATAACTGGGAAATATGCATTGGATCAGAATCGAGAAGTTTTTGCTGTCCCGGGGAATATAGATATTAAACAAAGTCGTGGAACTAATTTTTTAATCCAGAGGGGTCAAGCAAAACTTGTGACTAACGCCAATGATGTAATAGAAGAATTTGGTAGTCGTTTCATTAAAAAGGACATACAGACTAAAAAATTAGATTTAAGCTCACTAAATATCTTTGAGAGTAAAATTTATAACATCATCGATTCCGAACCAATACACATAGATTTAATATCAGAAAAGGCAGAATTAACAACTTCAGAATGTCTTGTTCACCTACTTTCTTTAGAGTTCAAAGGATTAATAAAATCGTTACCTGGCAAATACTTCATAAAAAGCTAGTATTTCTTTTTACCTTTCCACCAATTTTTTAATCTTTCTCTTAATGCCTTTTCATGTCCCAAGTCAGTTGGGAAATAATATTGTTTATCTTTTATTTCATTTGGTAAATAAATTTCTTGAATGAAATGATCTTGAGAATCGTGAGGATAATTGTAATTCTTACCATAGTCCAGATTTTTCAACAGATTAGTAGGTGCATTTCTTAAATGTAGTGGAACTGGAAATAGTGGTAGATTTCTTACATCCTCTAAAGCTTTCTCAATTGCAATATATGCTGAATTACTTTTTGGTTGAGATGCAAGGTATGTTGCACATTGGCTCAATATAATTCTTGCTTCAGGTAAACCTACAAAATGACATGCTTGAAAAGTACTCACAGCAATAACCAATGCATTTGGAGAAGCGTTACCAATATCTTCGGATGCAAGGATAACCATTCTCCTTGCAATGAATAAGGGATCCTCACCTCCCTCTAGCATTCTTGCAAGATAATAAACTGCAGCATCGGGATCGCTTCCTCGAATGCTCTTAATAAACGCTGAGATTAAATTATAATGTTCTTCACCATGTTTATCGTAATCAATCTTTCTCTTCTGAATCGCTTCCGAAATTATATTCATATCTATGATTAAATTCTCACTTTTAGATTTTGCGAGTTCAACGGCAACTTCAAAAGTATTTAACAGAATTCTTGCATCACCATTAGAAACTTTAATCAAATAATCTTCCTCTATTAATTGAAAATTTAATTGACTTAAATATTTATCATTCTTAATAGCCTGTTTTAGGATTTTTCTCATTTCATCATCTTTTAAATATTTGAGTACATAAACCCTACATCGTGAGAGCAATGGTGGAATGATTTCAAATGATGGATTTTCTGTAGTAGCACCTATTAATATTAATTTTCCACTCTCGATTGAGTGTAAAAGAGAATCCTGCTGTGCCTTATTAAATCTATGGATTTCATCTATAAACAATATTGTTTTTATGTTATTGTAGAAATTTTGTTCAGCAATCTCAATTATTTCTCTGATTTCTTTTACCCCAGAACTCACAGCACTTAATTGATGAAAATCAGCATCTACTATTCTTGCAATTATTCTTGCAAGTGTAGTTTTACCACTTCCTGGTGGGCCCCACAAAATTATAGAAAAAATTATTTTCTTCTCAAGTAATTTTCTTAGAGCTCTATCTTTCCCAAGGAGATGCTCCTGACCTATAAATTCATCCAGAGATTTGGGTCTAACTCTTTCAGCGAGGGGGATCATACTCATTCTCTTATTCTAATTTTAAAAACTTTTTCCCCTGGTTTAATAAGTCCATACCTTTCTCGGGCAACTTTTTCTATTTTAAATAAACTTTTTTGCAATAACTCATTTTCAACTGCTAAAGAATCATTTAATTTTCTCAAACTATCGATTTGTATTTCTAAGTCTGACAACTTTTTATTCAATTTGTATTTTGTATAAAATCCCTGTTCATTAAATGTAAAAACTAATAATAGCATTAAAGCGAGAACTATAAAAAGTGTTATTATCACATGTTTTTTTTCAATACCAAAAATCAATTGACTGTTAACTCCAGGATTTTTTTGATTAATTCATTAAAACTAATCCCTTTTGCCTTAGCTGCCATAGGAACGAGACTCAAATCTGTCATACCAGGAATTGTATTTATTTCAAGAAAATATGGAATACCTTTCTCATCTAAAATAAAATCAACCCTACCAAAAGTTTTGCAATTACAAGCTTTGAATGAAATTAAAGCATATCTTTGAATTTCTCTTGCGATCTTTTCAGGTAAATCAGCAGGACAAAAATATTCTGTCATCCCACGAGTATATTTACATTCATAATCATAGAGTTTGTGTTTTGGTTTGACCTCCACTATTGGCAATGCTTCATCTCCCAGAATTGAAACTGTCAATTCTCTACCATTGATATATTCTTCGATTAAAATTTCTTCTGAAAAATTAGCTGCATTTTCAAATGCGTTATAAATTTCTGTTTCATTTTCGACTAAAGAAAAACCTATTGTTGAACCCTGATCATTTGGTTTAAAGATACAAGGATAACCAACTTCTTTTACAACCACATTTAAATCTTGAAGATTCTTTTTAGATACCATCTTCCAGTTAGGAGTTGGAATACCATGATGTTTAACGATAATCTTAGTTATATTTTTATCAATTCCGATTGCACTGGCAAGTACACCTGAACCAGTATATTTGATTCCCATTAGGTCAAGAATAGATTGAACAGTTCCATCTTCACCCCACTTTCCATGAAGTGCTATGAACACAAGTTCAGCATGCTCGAAAATCGGAAGCTTAAATGTACTGATGTAGTTCTTTGCATTAACAAATTCCTCGTTTTTTGTTGCATCAAAAAAATCTTCAACCGATTTAGGTTGAAAATTTCCGAGTGCTGGATCCACGAGAGTTACTTCATGCCCAAGTTCTAATAGAGCTTTATAAATTGCCTTTCCACTCCTAATAGAAATTTCTCTCTCTGGTGAAGCCCCACCAAGTAATAATATTATTTTCAATTCTTCTCTCCTTTGCTTAAAAAGCTTAGTTTATATTTCTGAGATATTTTATAAGTTTTTTTGTTAATATCATATAATTTTTCAAGTTGTTTTTTTGTTAAGGGTCTAACCCCATTAAGATTAAAAGCTATGGCAAAAATTTTAGCAGTATGTTCTAATTTCTCTAAAAGATAATAGGCTTCGTTCAAATCTTTACCATAAGTCACCACACCATGATTTTGAAGTAGTAATAAATTTGTTTTACTAACAAAAGAACGAATTGCTTTAACAACTTCTGTTGTAGAAGGCGTTGCGTATTTACAAACTGGCACTTTTCCAAGGGACAAAACAACTTCAGGAAGAAATGGAATATCAATAGCTATTTTTGAGCTTGCAAAAGCTGTAGCATAAACTGGATGCGCATGAATTATTGCATTTACATCATCGCGCTGTCGATAAATTTCTAAATGCATTTTTATTTCTGTTGAGGGTTTGCTTTTGCCTGTTATGATTTCTTCATTGAGGTCGAGAGTTATTAAATCTGATACTTTAATCTTTTCTTTCGGAGTGGAAGTTGGTGTACAAATTATCTTATTTTTATCTATTCTGATCGAAACATTACCATCTGTTGATGCAACAAATCCTTTTTGATGAATCCTGCGACAAATATCAACCAGCGCTTTCTTTATTGACATCTTTTTCCAGCTCCTCAATTAATTTAAGATTAATTAATCCATCATAGCCGGTGACCATTAATGGTTCATTTTCTAAAACAGATTTCTGAAAGTTCTTTACAAGATTGACTAACTTGTTCGCTTTCATTCGAAAGGCTTTCTTTACTTCATCTACTTTATAAATTGTGAGTTTTGCATAATCTAATCTTCTACCAATTAAATTTTCGATTACAATCGTTCCTTTATATCCAACAATTTCTATTCTATTAAGTGGTTTACCTATACAAAAAGATGCGTAAAAGTTTCCAAAACCACCTTTTTTAAATTTGCAAGTAGCAGTGACAAAATCATCCACTTCGCTTTGATAGATTACATTATCAACATATCCATAAATTTCATCAATTTCTCCACCAAAAAATCTTAATAAATCAATACAATGTGTTCCAATATCTCGTAAAGCACCTCCACCAAACTCTTTTTGATAACGAAAATTTTGATTTGGTGGATAATCAAACGCCTGAGACACATTAATTATGACTGGTTGACCAATTAATCCTGCATCTAGTATTTCTTTGGCTTTCCTGGTTAAAGGATGGAACCTCTGGACATAACCCACTGATAACTTAACATTTTTTTCTTCACAAGCTTTTATCATTTCTTCAGCTTGTGATGAAGTTAAAGCAAGTGGTTTTTCACAGACAATATGTTTACCTGCATGGGCTGCTTTAATTACCTGTTCGTAATGATATTGATTAGCACTGGCAATATAGATAGCATCAAAATCTGATTTTAAAAATTCGTCATAGTTATTATAATATTCTTTGATCGAGAAAGTCTCAGCCACCTCTTTAGCTCGTTCATAGGAATGGCTGAATACTGCTGTAACCTTCGCTCTTCTGATACTTTTAATTGCAGGAATTACACTCTGCACAGCGAAATTACCCAAACCTGCAACTGCCCATTTAAATTTTGGCTTCAATACTTTTTTTATATTTTTCATAAAATCAATATAACATGTTAATTAAACATTTTTTATTTATTTCTCTAATTTATCTGAATATCCACCATAGAAAAAATAAAATTATCACAAGAACAAATGACATTATGATATTCATAATTGTCCATTTATTCTTCTCTGCAATCTTTTTCCTATCGAAAATCAAACCCCTGATATTTTCTTCTTTAGGTGTTTCAGTCAACAAACTAACCAGGACAAGAACAAAAATGGAAATCAGAAATAATAGAACCGCAAAATGTAAGAAATTTATAGTTGCAATCGTTTTCAATATTCCATCATTGAGTGGATTAATCCTGTGGTTAATTTCAAGAACGAGTCTCAATGTTCCTAATACAAATCCTGTCAATAAAGCAGTTATAGCTCCTTTTCCATTTACCCTTTTCCAGAAAAGTCCTAATAGAAAAATCGCTGCGATTGGTGGAGAAATATAAGCTTGAACACTTTGCAAGTAAACATACATTCTATCATCGCTCAATAAACCTATGAATGGAATCCATAACAATCCTAAAACGACCATAATTCCTGTTGTTATTCTTCCAAACCTTACCACAGTCTTTTCGTCAACATCAGGTTTAATTTTTTTAAATAAATCAATTGTGATGAGTGTAGAAGTTGAATTAAACATAGCGCTGAGAGAAGACATCAATGCTGCCAAAAGTCCTGCCACAACAATCCCTCTCAATCCTGAGGGTAGTAAATTTGTAACTAACCATGGATAAGCTTTATCTCCAGTAACTTGTCCATTTGATAGACTGAATGCAATAATACCAGGAAGAACTAAAACAAATACAGGTAAAATTTTTAAGAAACCAGCAAAAATAGCCCCGCTTTGTGCGTTGTTAAGATTTTTGGCACTCAGAACTCTCTGGACAATGTATTGGTCTGTACACCAATACCAAATTCCTAATATGGGAGCACCAAAAATTATTCCCGTCCATGGAAAGTCTGGATGAGTGATCGGTTTAAACATTGACCAGAAATGAGCTGGTGTACTTGCAACCAGACTTTCCCAACCCCCTGCTTGACTCAATCCAATAACAGTTAGTGCGACTGAACCAACAATCAAAATAAACATTTGAAAAAGATCTGTGTAAATTACAGCTGAAAGTCCTCCAAGAATTGTATATAAACCAGTTATTAATACAATTACAATAGCTGAAGTATACATATCCCATCCTACTACGGCATGAAGAAGAATTCCCCCAGCATAAAGTGATATAGAAATTTTGGTCAGAACATAACCAATAATCGATACAATGCTCAGGTAATATCTTGAAGCTGAGTTGTATCGTTTTTCAAGGAATTCAGGCATAGTAAAAACACCTGAACGAATGTAGAATGGAGCAAAAACCCATCCAAGTAAAAGAAGAATTAAACATGCAAGCCATTCAAAATGTCCTACTGCCAAGCCTGATTTTGAGCCAGTACCGGCTAAACCCAGAAAATGCTCACTCGAGATGTTTGTGGCAAATAAAGATGCACCAATGGCAATCCAACCAACTTTTCTGCCCGCGAGAAAATATTCCTCTGAGTTTCGCGTTCGTCGTCTCCAGTAGAAACCTATCGCAAGTACAACCAGGATGTAAAAAATCACAATAAAGTAATCTACAATCGAAAGATTTCCATTCATTTTCACCTCATGATTTATTGGAAGAATCTTAATTCAAAATTATTGTTTTAAGATTGACTATAAAAGAGTAAAAGTTTTGAAATTTTGTGCCTGATTATAACCAGAAAAAAATTCTCATCATCGGATTATACAAATTCAATATTCTAATAATAGCCTCTGTGATTAATTATATTCAAAACACTTAAAGATTTGAGTAAAAGAATTTTTATTAAGGTAAAATTTTATTCATAAAATGTTTTTTATATTTTTGTTTCAAATTAAATTTAGAAGGATATGGACTTCATAAGTACTGAGTTTTTCGTTAAAATGATTCAGTTTATGTTAGCACCAGCTGTTATGATTTCAGCATGTGGGCTCTTATTATTGGGGATAAATAACAGATACTCTGCCATAGCGAATAGAATCAGAGCTTTGAATGATGAGAGAAGAAGATTACTTCTCAAATTAAAAGATGGAAGAGAATTGGATTATATGGAATCGAACAGGCTTGCAAGTATTATGAAGCAGTTGGAACAATTGTTCTGCAGACTCGGGTATGTTAAAAATTGTGTGATTTCATATTCAGTTGGAATATTCTTGTTTATTCTGACCTCACTAATAATTGGAATAGATTATATTTTCGATTTAAAAATTGGAATATTGTTAATGACATTTGCATTCATCTCTGGAATGATTGCTGTGGGAACTGGGATTCTCTTTGCACTTAGGGAAATAATGAAAGGTCATAAAATTATTGAGATTGAAATTAAAGCAGAAGAATAATAACAAAAAGGGAGTAACTTCAATGAAAAAAATAGAAGCATTTGTTTTAATAATCTTGTTGTTTACAGGATTTGTTTATTCTCAATCTGTTCAGGAACTAATCAAAAAATGCGATGACTATATTGAAGTAAAATTTGATAATGTGAATGCTCTCAAAACAATTGAACAGGCTTATAAACTCGAGCCTAATAACTTTGAAGTATTATGGAGAATGTCCCGTGCATATGTAGATTATGGAGAACATCTCCCGGGTACTAACGATAAAGAAAAGGAACAACAGCTTAAGATGTTTGAGAAAGCATTAGAATTTGCAAATAAAGCTATTCAGGTAAATCCAAATTCTTCAATTGGATATATTAGAAGAGCCATTGCAAATGGAAAGATAGCTTTATTCAAGGGGGTATTCAAAACAATAAGTTTGGTTAATGCTGTTAAGGAAGATTGTGAAAAAGCAATTAAATTGAACAATGGCGGAGATATACATCAGAGCGTTGCTTTATATGTTCTTGCTCGAGCACATTCAAAAGTTTGTGAGAAGCCAAAATTTGCGAGATCCATAATTGGTCTTGGCTGGGGTGATAGAGACGAAGCAGCAAAATTATTTGAGAAAGCGATAAAGATGAGACCAAATTTTATAATGTATAGATTAGAAGCAGCTAAAAACTATATCGAAATGGAAAACTACAAAAAAGCAAAAGAGCATCTCTCTGTTATTCCTAACTTACCCAAATTAGACGAAGACGATGATGAATACAAAGCGGAAGCAGTCAAACTATTAAATGAAATAAAGAATAAATAATTGTATCAGTTCTCTCTTAAATAAGTTTCATTTGGGGACTTAGTTGTCCCCTTTTTTATACAAAATTATTTTTCTGAAAGCTAGTTTTATGTAATATCTTTTTATGTTCAAGTAATAAAATTCATCTAAACAAAAAATTAAGTTTGAATTACCTCTAAAGCTACAACACTCTATTATTAGCCAACCATAATCTTTCTGAATTTGTATCAACAAAACAGATATTAGTTTATTACCGTGAATTCAGAATTTGGAAGTAATTTATAAGAAAATTATTTTGGAAACGATAAAAACGAATTTAGTTTCCAATGGCCATATTATTATCAGAACCAACAAAAGAAAGAATCATTTCCATTGCACGGGAAAAATTCTTCAGCGAGGGTATTCTGAAAACTTCGATTGATGAGATATCAAGGGAATATCACATCAGTAAGAAAACTATCTATAAGTACTTCAAATCAAAAGACGATTTGCTCAATCAAGTTATTAAAAATTTTACAGCAGAAATCACATCAAAAATTATTGAGATAATGGGTTCAAATGAAAACTCAATTGAAAAATTGATGGCAGTATTAAATCTGGTTCAGAGTTCACTGAAACAAATAAGCATCAAGTATATTAATGATATTCAAAAACACAAACCAAAACTCTGGAATTATATTGAAAAGTTTCGTAAAGAAAATCTTGAGAAAGTTGTATTTCAAACAATTGAAAATGGAAAGCAGGAGGGACTTTTTGAGAGTGTCGATCCGGAAATTGTATTTCGCGTATTTTATGGTGCAATCAGAAATGTAATTGTACCCGAATATTTAATTTCGAATCCGGTTTCAAGTTCAGAAGCAGTGCAAAAAACTTTTGATATCCTTTTAAATGGAATTCTTACAAATAACGGAAGAAAACTCTACAGAAGACAAAAAAAGGTAAAATATATATGAATAAGTTAAAATTATTCTTCATACTAAGTACGCTTTTTTTACAATCCTGTTCAAATTCGGATGATAAAAAAATCGAAACTTCCAGTATTCTTGAATCAACAAATATAGAAGTTAGATCGAAAACATCAGGTAATTTGATCAAAACATATGTTCGAGAAGGACAATTTGTTCACAAAAACGACACGCTTTTCTCAATCGATAACTCTGAACTTTTAATTCTTTATAATCAGGCAGTAGCAAATTACAATGCTGCTCTGGCAAAATATCAAACAATATCAAAAGGAGTTAGAGAAGAGGACATCGCTCAACTAAGAGAAATTTTAAGACAGGCTCAAATAAATTATGAAAACGCATTAAAAGATTTCCAAAGAATTAAAAATCTTTTCGAAGAAAATAGTGTTTCTCAAAAGGTTTACGATGATGCAAAGTTAAAACTTGAAATTACTGATGCACAACTGAAATCTGCTAAAGAAAATCTATTAAAAGCTGAAAGAGGACCTTTAAAATCAGAAATTGATGCTGTAAAAGCATCAGTCGATGCAGCAAAAGCTCAGGTAGATTTATTAAAAAAGAGAATCGATGATTCGGTAATTTTATCTCCTTCTGATGGTTATATTTCAATCATCAATTTTGATGAGGGTGAGGTTATCCCTACTGGAGCTGTAATAACTAAAATCATTAATCCTGATGAGATTCATGCAAAAATCTATCTAAACAGCATCGAAATCGGCAAGCTTCGTTTAGGTCAAAAAGTAGAAATCAAACCTGATGCTCTACCAGATAAAACTTTCGAAGGCAAGATAGTATTTATTTCCAATGAGGCAGAGTTTACTCCCAAAAACATTCAGACGAAGAATGAACGAGTAAAATTAGTATATGCAGTAAAAATTAATATTCCCAACCCAGAGCATTTACTCAAGGATGGAATGATGTGTGATGTAGTGATAACCGTTGAACAGTAAAATTTCTGAAACAAAAAATTTATTTTATTTCAATCAAATAAGTGATAAGTATTATCTAATCATAGCCTAAATTTAAATGAACGAGATAATCATTCAATTAAATGGAATAACAAAAAACTTTAAACATATTAAAGCTTTAGATAATATTTCCTTTCATGTTGGAAAAGGTGAACTTTTTGGAATCGTGGGTCCTGATGGTGCTGGTAAAACAACTCTAATGAAAATATTGTGTGGTGTTGAAATTGAATACGATGGAGAACTTTTAATATTTGGTCGAAATGCAACCAAAAATCGTCGGGAAATTAATAAGAGAATTGGCTATCTATCACAAAGATTCTCTCTCTACGGAGATTTAACAATTGACGAAAACATTGAGTTTTATGCTCGCATTCATGGAGTGAAGAATTTTAAACAGAGAAGAGAATACTTGCTTGAGTTTACACGACTAAAAGAATTCAGAAAGAGATTTGTGGATAAGCTCTCCGGTGGAATGAAACAAAAAACTGCCCTTGCCTGCGCATTAATTCATCAACCTGAAATTCTTATACTTGATGAACCGACCAATGGTGTTGATCCTGTTTCGAGAAGAGATTTCTGGAAAATCCTTGCTGAATTACAAAGACAAAATATCACAATTATAATTTCGACTCCTTATCTCGAGGAAACAGAAAGATGTGGAAGGATAGCTATTTTGAATAAAGGTGAGTTGATTGCAATTGATAAACCCGAAAATTTGAAAAAAGTAATCAGAGAAAATGTTTTTGAATTCATTTGTTCTCCTGTTCGAGAGGCCTATCACGCAATAAAGAATAATTTTAAGGATATCGAAATCCAGATGTTTGGTGATAGTATTAATATCATAAGTGATAAATCCATTGACATATTCATAAAATTTTTAACTGAAAAGAAAATTCATTTAATCAACTACAGACAAAAACCTCCATCAATTGAAAATGTATTTATCCATCTTTTAGAAAAGGAGGCAGCAAATGAGATTTAATTTCATTTTCATTTTAATTTTAACATTTCTATCCATAGAACTGTTTTCTCAAGAGTTAATTCTAAGTTATGATGAATTAATTGAGCTTACACTCAAAAACAATCTCACAATCAAAAACTACGAAGAGAAATTCGTACAATCAAAATTAAAGACAAAGGAAGTTATATTCTCAACTCTTCCACAAATTAAATTAACAGGAAGATATTCAAGATTAAGTGAAATAGAACCATTCATTCTTCAACTTCCATTCTTACCCGGCTCGCCAGAATTAAGAATTTATGAACCTGTTGAGGAACAAACATTTACTCGTTTAAGTATCGATTTACCTCTTTTCACTGGACTACGACAGATAAACTCAATCAAGGCACAAAGAGAAATTGCATATGCAAGCGAAGAAGATCTAAACTTTATAAAAGCAGAAACAATCTATAAAGCAAAAGAGCTGTATCTTAAACTTTTCCTTGCTTATCAATATTTGAAACTCATCGAATCAAATATTGACTATCTTGAATCTCAGAAAAAAATAGCAGAAAATTTTCTTCAGAATGGATTAATCCAGGAAAACGAAGTATTAAAAATAGATATTGCTTTGACTCAGAGTAAAGTAAAATTTTTTGACCAACAGAACTTGATCAGTAAACTAAATTTAAACCTTTGTCAGATATTGAATCTTGATTTGACGACCAAAATAATTCCCTCTATTGAAGTAGACAAACTTCTCACAGAAGAAGATCTTGCTCAAAGAGAAATCACAAATAGACCTGATATACTATCCCTTCGACACCTAATCAAAGCAAATGAATACAATAAAAAATCAATTTACGGTTCTTTTCTACCAGCCTTCTTTTTCAATGCCGGTTATGATTATGCAAAACCTAATCCAAAATTTTTCCCTGTTAAGAACGAATGGAAGTACTCATGGGATATGAACATCGTAATGCAATTCACTTTATGGGATTGGTTACTTCCGTATAATAGAGCAGAGCAAGTGGAACTGCAAAACAAACAATTAGAAAATCAATTAGATCTATTAATTGCTAGATCAAAGATCGAATTCAATGATGCAATAAATCGATTAAACAATGAAAAATTGAAAACTGAATTATTCTTTAAAGAACTTGAATTCGCCACAGAGAATCAACGAATTACTGAAAATAAATTTAAAGTAGGATTAGCAACATCAACTGATTTACTTGATGCGAATAAACAAAAAGTGGAAGCTGAATTAAAATTATTAGAATCAAAAATAAATCAACTTGTAATTAAAGAAGAATTAAAGAAATTAAATGGTTCATACTAATGGATTCATATGTTATCTGGACAAAAGATTTAACGAAAAAATTCGGTGATTTTATTTCCGTTAATAAAATAAATATTCAAGTTAAAAGTGGAGAGATATACGGTTTTATCGGAGCAAATGGCGCTGGTAAAACAACAACCATCAGAATGCTCTGTGGGATACTTGAACCAACATCAGGAGAAGGTAGAGTTGCAGGTTATGATATTTTTACAGAACAGGAAAAAATTAAACAAAACATAGGATACATGTCACAAAAATTTTCACTTTATCCTGAATTAACTGTTGATGAAAACATCAATTTTTACTGCGGAGCTTATAAAATTTCCAATCAACAAAGAAAAATAGCGAAAGCACGAGCATATGATATCTCCCGTCTTCAGAATTTTAAGAACAACTTAACGAGGGATTTACCGACAGGCTGGAAACAAAGATTAGCCCTGGCGTGTGCATTGCTCCACGAACCAAATATTGTTTTTCTGGATGAACCTACGGCCGGGGTTGATCCAATTTCTCGAAGAGAGTTCTGGGATTTAATATACGAGCTTTCTAATCAGGGTATAACTGTTTTTGTAACCACCCACTTTCTTGACGAAGCTGAACATTGCACTAAAATCGGTTTAATAAACAATGGTAAAATTATAGCCCAGGATTCTCCCTCTAAGATTAAATCGCTCTATAACTATAATATCTTTGAGATTCATACAACTGACAATTTAAAACTTTATGATTATCTAATTGGAGAAGATCGTATCCATGGTGTATTTGTGTTCGGAAATTGTCTTCACATATCTATCGATAAAAAATATAGTGTTGAGGAAATCCTAAAACCAATTGCTGAAAGAAATTCTATAAAACTTCTATCTGTGGAAAAAATTCCACCAACATTAGAAGACATATTCATTGAATTAATTGAACAGAAAAGTGTCATCAATAATGAATAGAATTTTAGATAGTTTGAACAGAATAATTCCAATTATTAAAAAAGAATTTTTACAATTCGTTCGCGATAAAAGAAGTTTAATAGTGTTTCTATTCGTTCCATCTTTCATGTTAATTCTATTTGGCTATGCTCTAAATCTTGATGTTAAGAATGCGCCTTTTGTTGTTTATGATCAATGCAATTCAAGTTTATCTAGAGATTTAATTTCTTCTTTAACACACAACGAAAACTTCACTTATATCGGAAATATCGAAAGTTATAACAAAATAGAACAGTTAATTAATACAGGTGAAATAAAATTTGCAATAGTTATACCATATGATTTCGAAAAAAAATTTTACAAGGGAGAAAAACTTAATATTCAGATAATTGTCGATGGTTCTCAGTCAATGATTGCCGGTAACCTGATAGGTTATCTCAATTCTTATTTAAGTGATTTTTCTATGAAACAAAATTCGAAATACAATCCAATCGAATTACCTCAAGTTAAAATAGTACCTCGAGTCTGGTACAATCCAGAGTTAAAAACAGCAAACTTTTTTGTTCCTGGACTCATAGGATTTATAATGATGATTATGGCTGTTGTAGCTACATCATTAACAATTGTCAGAGAAAAAGAAAGAAATACAGTTGAACAATTAATTGTTTCACCAGTTCGGATTTATGAATTAATCATTGCTAAACTAATTGCACCTCTATTGATTGCATTCATGGCAGCTATGTTAATTCTATTAACTGGCTATATATTATTCGGCGTTCAAATCAAAGGCAATTTGTCATTACTTTTGCTTGCTACGATTATTTTTCTTCTGACATCATTAGCATGGGGAGTTTTTATTTCTGTTTTAGCGGATAGTCAACAGGTTGCATTTTTAGCTTCGATACTTTCAACCATTATTCCAACTCTAGTCTTTTCAAATTTTATTTTTCCTGTCACAAGTATGCCAGAAATTTTACAATATATTAGTTACCTTATTCCAGCGAAATATTTTCTTGAAATTTTAAGAGGAATCATTTTGAAAGGAGTGGGATTTTTAGTTTTATGGGAGCAATTTGTTTATCTGCTGTTCTTTTTGGTTGGAATGTTTTTGCTCTCTTCAATCTTATTAAAAATTAAAGGATTGAGATGATAACTTTAATTGAATTTATTAAGAAAGAATTTTTACAGCTCAAAAGAGATCCTCGAATGTTTCCTCTGATTTTCATCGCTCCTGTATTACAATTGATTATTGTTGGATATGCAATAACTTTCGATATAAAAAACATTCCTATCGTTATATGCGATTTAAATCGTTCATCCGAAAGTAGAGATTACATTGAAAGTATAAAATCAAGTAATTATTTCCAGATTATTGATTATACCATAAATCATAATGATCTTGATTTTTATCTTGATAAAGGAATTGCAAAAATCGTTCTGGTTATACCTAAAGATTTTTCAATTAACCTTCAAAAAGGACAAACGACAAAATTACAACTGCTGGTTGATGGTTCAGATGCATATTCTGCAAATGTCAGTTTAAGTTACATCACAGGTTTAACTTTCAATTATAACAAGAGCATTTTGATTGATTACCTAAATTCCCGTGGACAAATCGCAGTGATAATGAGAATAGATCCTGAGATTCGTGTGTGGTTTAATCCCGAATTAAAAAGTGCAAATTATTTTATCCCTGGAATCATCGGCCTTTTACTAACCTTAATGACTCTCGTTCTGACATCCATGATAATTGTTAAGGAAAAAGAACATGGTACACTTGAACAACTTATAGTTACTCCGATCAAAAAAATTGAATTGATAATCGGTAAATTAATTCCGTTTACCTTGATAGGGTTTGTAGAAATATTTCTAATTCTTGCTGCTGCTTTTATATTCTTTGATTTAGAATTAAAAGGAAGTCTTTTAATCTTATTAATTAGTTGCATACCATTTTTATTTTCCACATTAGGATTGGGTCTGTTTGTTTCGACTGTTTCAAGAACACAACAACAAGCAATGATGCTCGCAGTCTTTTTGATAATGTTGCCATTTTTATATTTATCGGGTTTTACTTTCCCAATTGAAAATATGCCAGAGATAATCCAATTTGCATCGAATTTTATACCATTGAAATATTTTCTAATTATACTAAGATCCCTTTTCCTTAAGGGCGTCGGTTTTTTTGAGCTGTGGGATGAAATGCTGATCATGTTCGCAATTGGAGTAGTAATTTTCTCGTTTAGTGTATTTATTTTCAGAAAGCAACTCGAAAGTTAAGATTTCATAATCCTAATTAATTATATCTCTCAAATTCAAATCTTTAGTGTGTCATCAAAATAGATTGAAATTTTTTCCCTGTATTTTATCAAAAATGGGGGTCCATCATAGACAATCATTTCACGAGAATTTAATCCAATACAGTTATTGAATTTTTTAAATAAGAATTTTATATTGATTTCAAAAGTGAGGGATGCGTAAAGGAGCACTCTTTCTGCTCGACTTTTATCTCCCTCTATTTTGTAATTAAGTTCTTCGTACTATGATCATTAAAGTCGTTATAATCATTTTATTCTATTTTAATTTATTAAAAGCTCAGACCACAAAAGCTGCAGTAGATTCTATAAATAATCTACCAGCTACAGCATATCTTTCAAATCTATTTAAATCAAAGAAAATCTATGAAGATAACCTCGAAATGGCAAAAAATATCGGATATAAATTAGGTGAAGCCAAAGCACTGAATAGGTTGAGCATCATTCATTACCTTTTAGGAGATTATGATAAATCGACTGAATACAATATTCAGGCAATAAAAATTTTTGAAGGCGAAAAAAAATATGAAGATTTAGCAGATGCATACGGTGAACTCGGATATCAGATGAAAAGACGAGACCTGATTAAAGCAGATGAATATATGCAAAAAGCTTTACAGATTAGCGAATCACACAAAATTGACAAAGTAATTCTTGCAAAATTATATGATAACTATGGTGTAATAAAGGAACTTGAGGGGAAAATCGATTCTGCACTGATTTTCTATAATAAATCTTTCAAGATAAAACAACAATTGAAAGACACTGTAGGTATCCCATTTAGTCTTAACAAAATTGCAAATGCAAAAGCTTTACAAAGAAAGTTTAACGAAGCATATTTTTACCTAAGAATTTCCGATAAATACCGCGAGAAAGAAACGAGTGATTATGGTCGGGCTGATAACCTTACCTACAGGGCAGATTTTCTATCAATGGAAAATAAAATTGATTCTGCAATTGTTATCTATGACTCTGCTCTCGATTTGTCTTTGAAAAATGGATATACATTTCTGGTATTATACATCTATCAGCAACTCTCTGATCTATTATCTAAAAAGCAGGATTTTTATAATGCCTTACAATACTTCAAAAAATATACAACTTATAAAGATAGCCTTTTAAACATCGAGACGAATCAGAAAATCGCTGAATTAGAGATTGCATTTGAAACTGCAGAAAAGGATAAATTAATCGCTCAAAAAGACTTGTTACTGAAGCAGAGGGCTATTCTATTTTTAATAATTGGAACATTGCTGGTTTTTCTAACCTTAACAATGTTTGGTCTTTATGCTTACCAGATTCAGAAACGTAAAGCAATTGCTCTGGAGGCTGAACTTGTAAAACAAAAAGCAATTGATGAGCAAAATAAAAGGATTTACGAAGAAAAATTGAAAATATCGAGAGAATTACATGATAACATAGGTTCCCACCTGACTTTTATTATAAATTCTCTTGATAACTTAAAATATGCTTTGCCCGATGGGAATATTAAAGATATAGTAAAACGTGTTAATGATTTTTCAAGACTCACATTAAATGAATTAAGAAGCACAATTTGGGCAATGAAAAATGAAAGTGGCGAGCTGGATTTGTTAATTACTAAGATTAAAGATTTCATCAATCGGGCCAATGTTCCTCAAGAAAAATTAAGAATTGAAATTAGAGAAAATACCACAAAAAATTACACACTCTCTTCTGTCCAGTTACTAAATTTATTCCGAATCTGTCAGGAAAGTTTACAAAACATCATTAAACATTCTGATGCAAATAAATGCTTAATCATTTTTGATGATTGGGAGAATGGATTTATTATGCAAATTTCTGATAATGGCAAAGGTATTGAAGATTCTAATTCCCTTGAGAGCAGTGGATTGGCTTCAATGAAATTAAGAGCAACAGAAGCAAATGCGAAAATTAATATCATAAAAAGTGATATCGATGGAAGAAACTGCGGAACTAACTTAAGTTTTCAGGTAACATGCCAGAATTCAAAATAAGGCAAATGACTGATTTTTCTTTTCTGATTCTTAGATATATTTCAAAAGAGAGGGATCAAAAATAATGAAGATAAGAATAGCTATCGCAGAGGATAATGATACAATTGCTAAATCCCTAATTAAAAACTTAAAAGAAAACAGCAATGAAATTGAAGTGATCTTTAGGGCGAGTAATGGGTTTGAGCTATTAGATAAACTCAATGAGAATAACAATGTGGATATCATTTTAATGGATATCGAAATGCCTGTTATGGATGGAATTCAAGCTACTTTTGAAGTAAAAAAGAAATTTCCTAAGATCAGAATATTAATGCTAACTGTTTTTGATGATGATGATAAAATATTTAAGTCAATTCAAAATGGTGCTTCAGGCTATCTATTGAAAGACGAATCACCAGAAACAATTGTAAGTTCAATTAAGATGATTCATGAAGGCGGAGCGATGATGTCTCCATCAATTGCATTAAAAATTTTAAAACTACTGAAGAGTGCTGAAATCAAAAACAAAGATGATAATTCTCAAACATATGACCTCTCCGTTCGCGAAATAGATGTATTGAAAAAAATGAAAGAAGGAAAAGATTATAAGCAAATTGCAGACGAACTTTTTATTTCACCTTCAACTGTTAGAAAACACATCGAAAATATTTATTTGAAATTGCAAGTTCATAATAAAATTCAAGCAGTTCAAAAAGCTATCGATAATAAAATTATTTAGAGATTTTAATTCAAACTCTCGCAAGGAATTTTATTTTACTCAATAGAATAATTCTTCGAAATTAATTGTTCGTATTTTTTCACTCAAAAAGTCTCTTATAAATTCACTACTAAAGCTTTTTTTATCCAACCTTTACACAATTTTTTAAACGCTATCGAAATCTGCTACGTCTTTGTTTTGTGAAAATATATTCTTAATTTCGTTTAGATTTTGTAGTATGTTCATGGCATTTATCCTCCATTTTGTTTTTACAAATTTAGTGAGGGTAAATGCCTCTTTTTTTATCCAACCTTTACACAATTTTTTAAACGCTATCATTAAACAACAGAATCTTATAAAATCTGATTCAATTATTAATTTTGAACAAAATATAATTCATTATCGATAAAGTCTAAATATTCTAACTGAGGAAGTAATCTATAATCATGAGAATTAAAAACGAGTCAATACAGGAAGTTCTGACAATTGCTGACATAGTTTCTGTGGTTGAAGATTATATTAAATTAAAACAAAGTGGAAGAAACTTCGTTGGGTTATGTCCTTTTCATAAAGAAAAAACTCCATCATTTACAGTGAGTCGAGAAAAAGGTTTATTCCATTGTTTTGGTTGTGGTACTGGTGGTAATGTAGTATCATTTTTAATGAAATATGAAAAACTATCATTTGTTGAGGCAATTGAAGAATTAGCAAAGAAATTCGGGGTGAAGTTAGAATATGAAAGTGGATTTTATAGAGAAGAGGATCAAGAACTAGAACAACTTTATGAATATTCGCAAAAGATATTCATGTACTTTCATAATAATCTCATAAATACCAACGAAGGGAAATTAGCTCTGACTTACCTAAAGGAAAGAGGAATAGGAGAAGATACAATAAAAACTTTCCAGCTTGGATATGCACTGAGTGCTTGGGATGGACTTGTCGCGTATGCAAAGAAAAATAATTTTAACCTTGATATCCTGGAAAAACTAGGATTAATAATCAAAAAAGAGGGCGGTGATTACTATGATCGTTTCAGGGGAAGAATAATATTCCCAATTATTTCAACAACTGGACGCATTATTGCATTCGGTGGTAGAATCCTGAAAGATGAACCGGAACAACCAAAATATTTGAATTCCCCTGAATCAAAAATCTATATAAAAGGGAAAACATTATACGGACTTTTTCAAACAAAAGATTTTATCAGAAAAAATCAGAATGCAATACTGGTTGAAGGATATATGGATTTTCTCTCCCTTTATCAGAATGATATAAAAAATGTTGTTGCTTCTGCAGGAACAGCCCTTACAATAGATCAAATTTATCTCCTCACAAAGATTTCACCACTAATTAATTTAGTCTTTGATGGAGACCAGGCCGGACAAAAAGCAGCAATTCGTGCAATTGATTTATTAATTCAAACAGATGTCGATTTCAGGATAGTAGTTTTGCCAGAAGATGAAGACCCTGATTCGTACATTAGAAAAAATGGTCGCGAAAGTTTTAATAAGTTAATTTCTGAAGGGAAAAATTACATCGACTTTTATTATGATATTGCTGCAAAAAACAGTGAGTTGAGTAATCCGAATAACAAAATAAAAGCAATAAATTCACTACTTGAAATAACAGCAAAAGTATCTAATCCTTTAAAGAGAGAAATTCTTGCGCGGGAAATAGCAAAAAAATTTAATGTAACTGAAAATTCAATTCTTCAACAACTGAATAAATTCATTAAAAGCTATCTTAAAACGGAAGAACGACAGGTAGAATATCAAAGAAACATTGGGGAACAATCAAACATTCAAAAAACTATACATGAAATTTCACCAATTGAAAAAAGTATCATTAAATTAATTTGTGAGGTTGAACACCAATATCTTGAGCCAATCTTTTCGAATATTGAGGACGAAGATTTTACAGTGGGATCAACAAGAGAAATATTTAAAGTATTAAGAGATGAATATCTAAACTTGAGCGGCGATGATAAAATTGATACTCGTGTAATTGCTAATAAATTATACTCTGATGAATTGAGAAGTATTTTTGCCGATGCAATCATTGAAAAATATAAAATAAGTGAAGGCTGGAATGAGGTTGATGAAATTACAAAAAAAGAAATTGATTATACGCGAATTATCACCGATTACATAAAAAAATTAAAAGATATTTCTTTGAGTAAAAAAATAGAAGAACTTACAATGCGACTAAAAAACACAAATGATTTCGATCAGACGAAAAAAATTCTTTCTGAAATTGATGAATTGGTCAAAAAGAGAACACACTACCAAAGCAACTTTCAAATAACTTAAAAGTATTCGATCTTTTATTCAAAATTTAACGACAATTTATTTTGAACTAAAAATTGCTCTTCGGAATGCAGAACCATAACTTAATCCAATTAATAGACATCCAACAAAAAACATACCCCAATTAAACTCGACTGGTATATAATTTTGAATTACATTCCAGAATTCTTTTCTCTCCGATATTCTCGCAATATCTTTCCAGAAATTATGTTTGTTAAATAAATCTAAATAATCCTGAATAAATGTGTAGATTATTATAATAACACCAGCGAAAATTAAAATTAGATGATATTTATTAAATCTCACCTTATAATTATTTTCGAGTAAGAAGATATGAATGAGTGAAATAATTATCATTCCCGCAGAACATATTATTGGTGCAATTACTGGTCCAATCCATGTGATTGGAATCAGAAATAAAACATCCCATGTTAATAAACTCATTGGCCAATTAAGGAATAATTTCAAAGCTACATAATAAAATATATCCCACACAGCGAAAGTGAAGATAAAGAATGAAAATCTCTCAGCAAAAGATTTGCCCAGTATCCAACCACTAGTTGCTAACATTATAATCGTAGCAAACTCACGAATAATTTCAATTTGAATCATTTGAGGTTCAAGTATAGTAAGGGGAAAAGAAAATCCATCGGGATAATAAATTTTTCTCAGATAGACAACAACGATTGCTTCAAGAAATCCAAAGGCAATTCCAAAAATTGTAGCTGGATAAAATCGTTTCATATTACCTCCATGCTGAATTGAAGTTTCTCTATTTTTAAAATAAAAATATTAAAACACCCTTGCATAATGATGGTGAATTTGTAAATTAAAGAGTTAATTCAGAACCTCTTTACAACCGACACTTCACTGTTCTGAGAAAAAAGAGGCTACTAAAATATAGTAGCCTCTTTAGAGATGGGATATCACAATTGGTTCACCAAGCCGTTTAAAGCATTTTGTTCAATTGGTCCATCAACAACAATGATAAACTTATCAAGAGTGAAATACTTCTTAGCAACACGCAAAACATCATCTTTTGTTACATTTAAAATACGCTCAGCTTTTTTATCAAAATAATCGAGAGGTTTTTGTTCTTGAATGAGTTCAAAGACACGAGTCGCAATATCGTCAGGTGTTTCAACATAAAGTGGGAGTAAACTCAGTAATCTAGTTTTTGCTGTTTTAATTTCTTCATCCGTTACACCATTATCCATTAAATTCCTTATTTCATAAAAGATTCCCTTAATAACTTTTTCGACATTTTCTGGAGCTGTTTTTGTATTGAATTTCCAATAACCTATTCCATCAGTTGTCGACCACAATTCACTCTTTATTCCGTAAATGAGACCCTGCTTATCTCTCAAGTTAACTCCTATCCTTGATGTCAATGCACTTGAAGCAAGTATGTAATTCAAAACATTTACGGCTTCTTCGTCATCCTCGGAAATATCATTGAATGGAGAAAAACCAATGTTAATTGTGCATTGAGTGTAATCTTTATCAGTAAATACTTTCAATTCTTTGACTTCAAGTGGCTTAGCGGGTGGCATCTTTTTGTATTCCGGTAAATTCTTATCAGATTTGAAATCAGAAAAATATCTCTCTGCAATTTTTAGCATCTCATTATGCGAATAATCACCAAGTATTACAAGCGATAACAATTCCGGACGAAAATACTTATCCCACAAATTAATCAAATCTTCCCTTGTGATTTGACTTAAAGATTCTTCTGTACTAAGATTTTGAGAATATGGGTGATTCCTGAAGATTTTATTAAACATGTAATAAAAAGCTTTAACACCAGTACTCTTATATCTATTTCTTGCCTGAATTATGTGTCGATTTCTTAAATCTTCAATTTCTTTATCATCATATCTGGGTTGTTTTAACATATCGAGACCAACCTTCATCATCTCGTCTAAGTTTTCCTTCAAACAATATCCCTGAAAATACATCCTTCTATAATTCCCATTAACACTAAACTGAAAAGGAACAAAAGATGCTCTATCAACAAATTCATCATAGGTCATAGTTTTTGGCCCACGATTTATAACATCAGCTAGGAGATTTACTATTCCGGGTTTTTGGTTTCCGACAGCTTCTTCAATATATCCTGGCTGAACAACTCCACCGATATAAATAGTTGGTGTAAGTTTGTTTTCAATTGTATAAACTGTGATTCCATTCTTCAACTTCGATTTTTTGACAAGTGGAGCAATAGGAATCGGTCTGAGTATATCTTTAAACTCTTCATCTTCCATTCTTGAAATCAATTCGACAAATTCTTCAGGAAATTGAAAATAAAATTTATTATCAAATGTATCTTTTTCACCCTCATCGAATTCGTCTTCCGTATCTTCGTTAATTTGTTTTTGCTTGACAGAGCCCTTTGGATAAAGATATGCAACTGTTACCTGTTCTGGATTGAAATACTTTTTTACGACTCTCTGAATGTCTTCCCGGGTTACGGATTTAATTCTATTACTAAAAGTATCAATGAATTCATAATTCACATAATTTTCATACATGCTTAGTCTTGCACCAATATCAGCATTTTTTGTATAAGTCGTCAGTTCATCAAACTTAAACTTATTTTTTGCTCTTTGAAGTTCTCTTTCAGTCACAAGGGAATCTTTAAATTTTTGAATTTCTTCCCATACTATTTTTTCAACACTATCAATATTAGCATCTGGTTTTAAAACGACATTTATTTGATAAATAGTTGGATCTTTCGTGAATCCAAACCCACCAGCTGCTGCAGTTGCAAGTTTTTCTTTTTCTACCAATCGATTATATAAACGGGCACTTCTTGCTTTAGCGGAAAATATTCTTTGAAATAGTTTTAGTGCTGGAGCATCTTCATGTTGATAGTTTGGTACATGAAATGCCATTCTTAAGTTAGGTTGTGTGATATCGTTGTGATATAGAGTAAAAGTTTTTCTAACAGATTGATTTTGTAAGCTCACATTAAATTTTGGTATCTCAGGACCTCGAGGGATTTCGCCGTAATATCTTTCTACGAGCTTCAGAATTTCTTCAGTATCAAAGTCACCAACCAGAACAAGAAAGGCATTATTAGGAGTGTAAAAAGTTTTGTAATAAGTATATGCATCGTCACGAGTTATGCTTCTTAAATCCTGTGGCCATCCAATTATTGGATCGCGGTTTGGGTGACTGTCATAGGCGATTGCATTCATCATTTCGTGAGCAATTCCATTAGCAGTACTCTCTGTTCGCATTCTTCTTTCTTGAAGAATAACCTCAATTTCAGATTTAAATTCGATTGAATCAAAAATGCAATTTTGCATTCTGTCAGATTCAATATCCATCGCGAGTTCAATTTTATTCTTTGGCATATACTCATAATAGCTTGTCATATCGTTCATAGTGAAAGCATTAAATACGCCACCATTTTTTGAAATTGTTTTGGAAGCCACGCCTTTTGGATATTTTTCAGTTCCTTTGAACATCATGTGTTCAACTACATGACTTATTCCAGTAATACCCAGCCTTTCATTTCTTGAACCCACGCGATAAGTTAACTGATGATAAATGTAAGGAGCAAGATGCCTTTCCATTGTTAGAACAATTAGACCATTTTTAAGATGATGACGATATACTTTCCCTTCTTCATATTTTTTATTCTGGGCAAATGATGAAGAAAGTATGAATATGAATAGTGCAATTGAAATCAAGAGATTATTGAGTTTTTTCATCGTTCCTCGTCTCCATGTTCTTTGATATTACTTGTTGATCTATATTTTTTTAACTTAATGATAGATTCTTCCACGAGTTCTTTTCTTTCGTCAATTGTTAATTCTTTAAAAAGCGGTATGACATTTGAATCGGCTAACAATTTAACTGAAAGAAAACCGAGTTTAGATACTCTTGTAATTTTTTCGTAGTCAATTTTATCGTAATCATCTTCGGGGGTGTGATAATCGTCATGCAACCCAGAAAAAAAGAAAGCCGACGGGATGTTTTTTCTTAAAAATGGTGCCTGGTCACTGCCAAAATTTAAAAGACCAACATTAAATAATAACTCAAAATTTATAGATCCATTTGCCTTTTCTATCAATTTTCTTAAATCGTCACTATAGAATACTCCTCCAATCCATAGAAGTTCAGGTTCATTTCTTCCAACCATATCAAAATTGAACATCGCAATAGTTTTATCTAACGGTTTGAGTGGTTGATGATAAACATAATATCGGGAACCAAGTAAACCTTCTTCTTCTCCACTGAATGCAATGAGAATGAGACTCCTTTTTGGTTTATCGAGCGAGAAAGCTTCAGCAAGTTCAATTAATACACTTGTACCAGATGCATTGTCGTCTGCTCCGTTGTGAATCTTCCCTGTATCTGCTTTGTTCATCGCACCATAATAACCTAATCCAACATGATCATAATGCGCACCAATTACAATAAAATCATTTTTCAAATTTTCATCAGTACCTTCAATCATACCAACTACATTTTGAGTTTGGATAATCTCTCTTTCAAAATTTAGTTCAATCTCTACTTTTAAGTTTTGAAATTCAAACGCCTGTCCCCTTAATTTATTTTCTATTGTATGTAAAATTTCTTTCAACGATTTTTTTGATTCATTAAAAATTTGATGAGCAAGATTTTCACTTATAAAAATTATTGGAATATCCTGTGTAGTTTGGACTGTAAGATTAAAACTTTCGATTTCAAACGCTAATTTTCTACTTTTAAATTTTAGACTAAAAGGTAGTTCATTTTTAAGTGGTGAACTTATAACCATTATTGCAAGAGCCCCAAGATCTCTTGCTACTTCCATTTTTCTTAACGGATTTCTATAAAAAGGATTTCTGGATTTTGAGAAATCACTCTCTGGATTCTGTTCTTGTGGAAAACCATCAACAATTAGGACAATTTTATTCTTAACATCAATCTTTTCATTCTTATCAGTTACATAATCAGAATAATCTTTTTCACCTTTTTCAATTCCATATCCTGCAAATACAATAGGTGCACAAATTTTTATATCATTAAAAACATTTCTTGATTGAACGATAAAATCGGTGCCATAGTCAAATGAAATTGTTTTAGATGAAATTGGTGATTCAAAAATTAACTTTAATTGATTACGAGCAGATAACCTCGATTTAAGAATCGCGAATTTCTGAAAATAATCATAAATGGTGTGCTCTAATGTAGAACTCCTCTTTATTCCTGATCGTTTCGATGTTTTTATATCATTACCAATTGGAATTAGACCATATTGTTTGAATTTTTTAGCAATAAATTCTGCTGCAATATCATTCCCAATTGTACCCGAAAATCTTCCCTTGAGACTATCTGAAGCAAGAAATACAACAGAATTAATTATCTCTTCTTTCTGTATTGAATTTAATCCCGCTGATGACGATATAGATTGAGAAAAAACTGAAAGATGTGTTATTAAGTATAATACAAAAAGCAATTTCACTGATCTTTTCATTTAGGATCCTTTAAATTTATAAATTGAATAACGATGCCTCAATTTTTTACTGAAGGCAATAGTTTTAAACAGACTTTCGTAGTATTATTTCGATTACAAATCCATGTCAAAATGTCAATTGAATTTGCTGACTACCACACATGGAGTCTG
>FWWM01000493.1_pt1 | contig 131021 bp, 116 predicted proteins | sample 2228351 | NCBI WGS metagenome assembly FWWM01 (sample SAMEA103939774, study PRJEB20133) | metagenome
GGCAAAGTAAAGGAGGGCAATCCAACCGAGCTTTTCCCGCAGCCGCACGGGCCATTTTAGCTTTGCTGGCCAAAGGACCGAAAGGGTGATGGGATCTCGGCTGACGTCAGGCTTGACTGGCGGTACGTTGCTGTCTGGCGCGGTACATGGCCAGATCGGCAGCAGCTAGGGCCTCGTTGAGGGATTGGCCAGGGGAGAGCTGGCTTATGCCCATGGTGAGCCGGCAGGGGGGCAGCCCCTCTTCGGCTTTTTCCAGGTCCTGAACGATGGCCGCAAACCGCTCCTCGACGCTGGATGGGTCCATGCCGGCGGCCAGCACCAAGAACTCGTCCCCGCCCCACCGGAAAACCCGGTCCTCCGGACGGAAGCGGCTGGCAATGACGGTGGCCACGCGGATGAGGCAGGCATCCCCCACCACGTGGCCGTACTTGTCGTTAATTTCCTTGAAGTTGTCCACGTCAAAAAAAGCCACCACCACCGGCTGGTTGTGCTGGCGCAGGGGTTCGGTTTCCAGGGCCCGGCGGTTGGCCAGGCCGGTAAGCGGATCCTGCTCCACCAGGGCGCGCAGGCGGTCGTAGGAGTCCATGAGCTCGGCGTGGAGGTGGTTGAGCTGGGCTGTGGAGGAGCTCTCCAGAACGATGAGCATGCTCATGGCCAGCACCAGCTCGGCCCCCGCGTCAAAGAAAGACGTCACCGGCAGCAAGCCGCGGGGAGGAGCCCCACCCCACACGGTGGGGACGAGGGCGGCTACGTATCCGGCAAAAAGAACGCCTTCCAGAAACAGCGAAGCGGCGAGCCACCGTGACCGGGGGAAACGGGGGCGCCGCCAAACCCAGAAGGCGGTGGCCAGGAAAGCACCGGCCACCAGCGTGGATTGGGCCATGAGGGCGGCGGAAAGGGAAGGGTTGGCCAGGCCAAGGCTAAGCCCCCAGAGCCCCACCATCCACCAGGCGTTCCTTTCCTCCAATACCGCCTTCTTTCCCGGTGCCAAATGCTGGCTTACGCCGGCCACCACCCAAATCACAAAGGCGGTTTTGGCGGCAAGGTAAAGGCCCAGGGTAAGCTGGCGGAGAAACCCGCTGTCGGAAAAGAAAGCCGTCAGGTAAACGGCTACCAACGCTACCGTGTCCGCCAGCCAGGCCCGGGCCCACAGGCGGACTTCAATGAGGCGCAGGGAGCGGGCAAGGGTAAAGAAGAAAATGGCCAGCAAACTCGCCACCGCCAACTGCACCACCACAGACCATTGCGAGAGCGTCATGTTCGATTGTGCTTAAGTCTCAAGCAAACCTCCTAGTTGGATTCTAAGGCCAAGCCGCAAGAATGCAAAGCAAGTGTCTTTTTAACGCGCCAACGAAAAAGGGGCGGGAATGACCCGCCCCTTTTTTCGCAAAAAACTTCGTGGCTACAGCTTGCGGAGGGCTTCCGCCAGCTCCAGGGCCATTTTCTTGGCATCCCCAAACAGCATCATGGTGTTGGGCAGGTAGTAAAGCGGGTTATCAATGCCGGCAAATCCGGGGTTGAGGGAGCGCTTCACCACCATCACCGTACGGGCGCGGTCCACATCCAGGATGGGCATACCGTAAATGGGGGATGAAGGATCGGTGCGGGCTGCGGGGTTGACAACGTCGTTGGCACCGATGACCAGCACCACATCGGTTTCGGGGAAAAGCGGGTTGATCTTGTCCATTTCCCAAAGTTGCTCGTAGGGAACCTGCGCTTCAGCCAGGAGCACGTTCATGTGCCCGGGCATGCGCCCCGCCACCGGATGGATGGCGTACTTGACATCAACACCCCGCTTGGCCAGCTCGTCGGCCAGCTCCTTGACGGCGTGCTGGGCCTGAGCCACGGCCATGCCGTAACCAGGGGCAATGACCACGGTGCGGGCCGATTCCAGGATCATGGCGGCTTCTTCGGCATCGCCGCGGCGTACGGTCTTAGGTCCGCCAGGCCCTGCCGCCGCCACCTCCTGCACGGTGGCCCCAAAGCCACCGAACAGCACGTTGGTGAAGGAGCGGTTCATGGCCTTGCACATAATGTTGGTGAGGATGATGCCGGAAGCGCCCACCAGCGACCCCGAAATAATTAAGCCGTTGTTGTTGAGCACGAAGCCGGTGGTGCATGCGGCCATGCCCGAGTAGGAGTTCAAAAGGCAAATGACCACCGGCATGTCGGCACCGCCAATGGGGATCGTGAGGCCCACGCCCAAGAGTGCGGAAAGCGCTGAAAGAATGTAGAACGGCGCGCCGACTTCTGGTCTTTGCACCAGGAAAACCGCCGCCACCACCGAAGCCACGAACAACGCCAGGTTAAGCCAGTGCTGGCCGGGGAAAAGCGTGGGGCGGCCACCCAAGATCCACTCCCGCAAGCGCAGGAAGGCCACCATGGAGCCGGTGAAGGTCACCCAACCGATGAGCAGGGAAAGGGAAATGGCAATAATTGCTACCATCCCCAGGGATTCCTCGGGGGTGTGGTGCACCCGCACCAGCTCGGCGGAAGCCACCAGGGCCGAGGCTGCGCCGCCAAAGCCGTTTAAGAGCCCCACCATTTCCGGCATGGCGGTCATGGGCGTAAAGAGCGCCAACAACAGCCCGAACAGCGAGCCCAGAGCGAGACCCGCCAGCACCGTGGGGAAGTCCACCACGCCTCCGGCGTAAAGGGTGGCGACGATGGCCACCAGCATGCCCACGGCACCGGTGAGGTTGCCGGCCACCGCGGTCTTGGGGGAGGACAGCATTTTCAACGCAAAGATGAAGCTCACGGCTGCCAGTAGGTAGAGCAAGTTGAGCATCGTCGCCTCCTTACTTCTTCCGCCGGAACATGCCCAGCATGCGGTGGGTCACCGCAAACCCGCCCACCACGTTGGTCATGGCCAGCACCACCGCCACAAAACCCAGCCACTTCATGCCGCTGGTAATGGCCGCACCGGTGGCAATAATGGCGCCCAGCACCGTGACTCCGGAAATGGCGTTGGAACCCGACATCAGCGGGGTGTGGAGCAGGGGAGGCACCTTGGAGATGACCTCAAACCCCACGAAAACCGCTAACACGAAAACCGTCAGCATCATCACCAGGGATTCCATTACTGACCTCCTTTCCGCGCCCGGACCTCACCGGCGTGGGTGATGAGCGGGAAGCTCACCAGCTCGTCCTCAAGGTTGAGGTTGAGCTGACCGCCTTTGAGCAGGAAGTTGAGGTAGTTAAGCACGTTCTTGGAGTACATCTGGCTGGCGTGGACGGCGGCGCGGCTCTCCCAGTCGGTGTAGCCCACGATCTTGACCCCCTTGTGCTCCACCACTTCACCGGCGCGGGTCAGCTCGCAGTTGCCACCAAAGGCCGCGGCCAGGTCCACGATCACCGAGCCGGGGCGCATGGTTTCCACCATGGGGGTGGTGAGCAGCACCGGCGGTTTTTGCCCGGGCACCAGGGCCGTGGAAATCACCACATCGCTGTGGGGGAGCCTCTTGGCCAGGGTTTGCCTTTCCAGCTCCAGTACCTCGTCACCCACGGCCACCGCGTACCCCTGTTCGTCCTGGGCTTTTTCCAGCTTCAGGTCCATGGGGATAAAGCGCGCGCCCAGGGACTCCACCTGCTCCTTGGTAGCCGGTCGCACGTCGAAGGCCTCCACAACCGCCCCCAAGCGCTTGGCCGTGGCAATGGCCTGCAAACCGGCTACGCCCGCGCCAATCACCAGCACGTGGGCAGGGGAAATGGTGCCGGCAGCGGTCATGAGCATGGGCATGAAGCGCGGCAGAAGGTCAGCAGCGGTCAAAACCGCCTTGTAGCCCTGCACCGTGCTCATGGAGGAGCGGGCGTCCATATCCTGGGCGCGGGTGATGCGTGGCATCCAGTCCATGGCAAAGGCGGTGACCCCCTGTCTGGCCAGCTTTTCTGCGGTTTCGGGATGGGCCAGGTGCTGCAACATGGCAATCAGCACTTGCCCCTGGCGCATCTTGGCGATTTCCTCGTCGGTGGGGCGCTCCACCTTGACCACAATGTCTGCAGCCCAAACCTGGTCGGGAGCGGCGATTTTTGCACCCGCCTGGGTGTACTCCTCGTCCGTGACCCCTGCGGCCGCTCCCGCCTCTTTTTCCACCAAGACCTCGTGGCCGGCAGCCACCAACTTCTTCACGGCATCGGCGACCAGGGCCACACGACGTTCCCCGGGTCTTACCTCGCGTGGTACTCCGATCTTCACGGGCTTCCCCCCTTCTGCCGCCGCCTCTCTTAAGGCGCGGCTGGGTATTTTACCCTAGGGTTGCATCAACTTTCACAGGAATGTGACCTGGAGTTAAAAGAAATCGTTGTCCGTCACAACGCTACCGGGTAAAAAGCTAGTGGCCTCTTTGTTTTCCTGGGGCGGGGAGCGAGTTTTCTGCGTTTAGCCTTGGGTTTTTGCCGGAGAGCCACGCAAAGGCTGGGAGCAGCCTTCACGGGGCAAGGTACAGCACATCACCCGGCCGGATGACGGTGCCGCTCAAGTTGTTCCTAGCGCGGATGGCCTCCACCGTGAGGCCGTGGCGCTTGGCGATGCTGTAGAGGGTGTCCCCCGGCCTCACCCGGTAGCGCAGGGGGTTGCGGATGCTCTGGGCGCGGGAACGCGGTTTTTCGCGGTTCTCGGCCACGGTGGCGGCTGACCAGCCGGCCTTGGGGATCACCATTTCCCGGCCCACCCGCAAGGCCCTGGGGTTCGTGATGTTGTTGGCGGCCATGATGGTTTCTGGTGAAACCCGGTAGCGGCGGGCAATGGCGGCAATGGTGTCCCCCGGCCGCACGGTGTGGAAAAGCCGCTTGATGCGCTCGCTGGGCGGGATGGAGGCAATGACGGTTCTGGCCTGTTCCCCCTGTCCGCAGGGGACCGCCACCTGGTACACGCCAGCTGGAGGGGTAATGCCGCGGACCAAAGCAGGGTTGAGCTGGCGCAGGGTCTCAAGGTCCCACGCGCCCTTTTCGGCCAATACCTCCAGGTCCAGCGCCCCTTCCACCGGCACCATGTCCCGGCACCAGGTTTGCTCCGGAAACGTGGGAAGGCCGAAGCGCTGAGGCTGCTTGACCACGATCAGCGCTGCCCAAAAGGCGGGTACGTAGTTCCGGGTTTCCCGCGGCAAAAACCGGCGGATGCTCCAGAAGTCGGTGTTGCCCTTCGCCCGCTTAATGGCCTTCTCCACCCGTCCGGCGCCGGAGTTATAGGCCGCCAGAGCCAGCTCCCAATCGCCAAAGGTGGCGTAAAGGTCCGAAAGGTGCGCTAGGGCCGCTTGGGTGGCCCGCTGGGGGTCTAAACGCTCGTCCACCAACCCGTCGCAGCGCAGCTGGTAAAGGCGGGCAGTGCCGGCCATGAACTGCCAGAGGCCGGTAGCTTTGGCCCGGGAGCGGGCGTGGGTGTGAAAGGCGCTTTCCACCAGGGGCAGGTACGCCAGATCCTGGGGCAGCTGCATTTGCGAGAGGTAAGAGCGGATGAGGGGCAGCCAGCGGGCCGCCCGCTCCAGCGCGGCAATAAGCCTTTCCCGGTAGGGGCCGGTGTAGAAGTCAATGAGCGACGCAACCTCCGGGGTCACCTTCACCGGCAGGTCAAAGGTGAGCTCTTGGGCCTCCCGGGCGGCTTGCTGCACCTGTTCGGGTTTTGCCGGTAAAACCTCCTCGGGAACCTGAGCGCTTTCTTCCTGCTCTGGAGTTTCCTCCTCGGCGTACAGGGTGGCGGTAAGATCGTCCAGCTCTTGCCAAAGCTCGGCGATGGCCTGCGAAAGCTCAGGGTCCTGGGGAGCCGCGGCGATGGCCTCGCCTACCTGCTGCACAAGGGTGGACTCGCAGGCCAGAAAGCCGTCCTCATCGCCGGCAACGGCGGCTTCCCGGGCGGACTCCAGAGCTTTTTCGGCATTTCGCCGCAGCTTTTCGCCAGCGTTTTCTTCCGGCTGGTTTGCTGGCCTTTCGCTGGCTTTGGCCACGTTCACTACTGGCTTGTGCTGGACGGTGGTTTGGCAGGCAACTAAAAGCCCGACCAACGCCGCCGAGAAGAGCCAGCTCCCCTTCATTCGCCTTGCAGGTTGACGGTGAGGGTTAGGGCCAGCTGCCGCACCCGCTCCCCCCGCTTGAGCTCCACATCCACGGGGGTCACCGTGGCCACGGTGGCGTCGTTGTCGTCCACCAGCTCGATGCGCACCCGACAGCGGGCAGCTTGCCCCAGAGCTTTGCCCACGTGTTCTTCGACCTTTTTGCGAACTTCCTGGCGGGAGTTGAGGGACCCCGCCAACAGGGCGTCCAGGTCCAACGCGGGTTTCGCTGGTTCCTCCACGGGGGCCTTGTAGGTGCTGGCCTTCCGCAGGTTTTCAAGCTCCGCCAGGATGTCCAGGGAAGACGACACGCGGACGTGCCGGACTTCCGGGGTGGAGGGTGGGGCCGGCTCGGTGGTGGTGGCGAACTCCACCGCCGGTTCGGCTTCCGGGGGGGCGAGGGGCGGGGCTTCCGGGGCAACTTCTGCCGCTGGGCCAGTGACCGCGCTTTCCGGCAGCTCTTCCACCGGCGGGGGCACGGTTTCGGTAAGCACCTCCACCACCGGCGGCGGGGGCAGCTCTTGCTCCACCGCGCTGGCTAGCCGGTCCGGGGAGAAGCTGGCCTTCGGTGCGGGTGCAGGAGCTGGGGGAGGTGGCGGAGGAGCAGCCGCCGCTGGGCGCACCTCTTCCACTTTGGCCTCTTGCGTGGCCATCCGCGCCCGCAGCGTCTTAAGCGTGAGCTTGGTGATGGCCTTTAGGGTCTCAAAAACCCCCACGCCCTGCGTGGCTATTGCTTCAAAGTATGGGTATTTGCCGTCGGGGTTGAGCGCCGCGTTGAGCTCTTCCACCGACAGGATGTTCTTCAAATCGCGCTTGTTGTACTGCAGCACCAGCGGCACCGAGTCGAAGTCAATCCCCAGCTCCTGCAGGTTTTCTCGGAGGTTGTTGAAGCTCTCCACGTTGGCATCGGCCATGGGGCGCTGGGAGTCGGCCACGAACACGATGCCGTCTACACCTTTCAGCACCAGCTTGCGGGTGGTGTTGTAAAACACCTGCCCGGGCACGGTGTAAAGCTGCAACCGGGTACGAAAGCCGCCCACCTTTCCCACTTCCAGCGGCAGGAGGTCAAAGAAAAGCGTGCGGTCCGTTTCGGTTTCCAGGGAAACCATTTCCCCCCGGGAAGTGGGGGCGGTCTTGGCGTAGATGTACGACAGATTGGTTGTTTTGCCGCAAAGGCCAGGACCGTAGTACACGATCTTGGCCGCCATTTGCATGGTGGCCCAGTTAAAGAAGACCATCTAAGGCTCTCCGCTCACCACGATGAAAACCCTAGCACACGCAGGAGCCTCGGTCAACGCGACGGCGCGGGGCGCGGGAAAAACGCTGCCACCAGCCTTGGCTACTTGCCCGCTCCCATTGGCTCTAACCCTAAAAGCCAGCGGTAAAGCTCAAGGTACTTTTGCGCGGAGGATTTCCACGAAAAATCCTGGCTTACAGCGCGTCTTTGCAGTTCCTGCCAGGCTTCCGGTTGAGCCAGCAGCTCTTTGGCCCGCTGCAGCGCCCGCACCAGTTCCTGGGGGGTGAGCGGGGAAAACACGAAGCCGTTACCGTCGGGCTGGGAAGCATCCCGAACCGTATCGGCCAGACCACCGGTGGCGTGTACCACCGGCAGAGTGCCGTAGCGCATGGCAATCATTTGCCCCAAGCCACAGGGCTCCCAGCGGGAGGGCATGAGGAATAGGCTGCTCCCCGCGTAAATAAGCCGGGCCAACCGGTCGTCAAAGCGGAGGGCCACCGCCACGCGATCGGGGTGGGCTGCCTGGGCAGCCTTCAAAAGCTCTTCAAAGCGCGCCTCGCCGGTGCCCAACACCACCACATCGAACCCCAACTGCAGGATGTCTTCCAGCGCCGCCACCAGAACGTCGGCGCCCTTTTGCTCGGTAATGCGGGAAACCATCCCCAGGATCGGCCGAGAGCTGGGGCTCATGCCCAGCACCCGCCGGAGTTCCTGGGCGGCGGCTTCCTTTCCCGCGGTGAGGTTTTCCCGGGTGTAGGGCAACGGCAAAGCGGCATCCCTGGCCGGATCCCAGAGGTCCTCATCCAGGCCGTTGAGGATGCCGAAAAGGCGGTCCTGCCTTTTGGCCAGCACCCCTTCCAGCCCGCAGCCAAAGGCCGGGGTGAGGATTTCCCGGGCGTAGGTGGGGGAAACCGTGGTGATGGCCGAGGCGGTGGTGAGCCCCGCCTTGAGGAAGTTCACCTGGCCGTAGTACTCCAGGAACTCCATGGTGAAGTAGGCCTCGGGCAGCTGGCACGCGGAAAGCACCCAGGGCGGAAAGACCCCCTGGTAGGCCAGGTTGTGGACGGTGATCACGGTGGCGGGTTGAGGTCGGCTAAAGTCCGCCTGACAAGCCAAAAGGAAAGGCACCAGCGCCGCCTGCCAGTCGTGCACGTGGATGACCTGCCGGTCTTGGGTCACCTGCAAGGCAGCCCGGGCAAACCAGGCAAAGCGCATGGGGTTGTCGGGGAAGTCCCCTTCCGGCAAGCTGTAAAGTGCAGGCCGCACGAAGAGCGGCGGGCAGTCGAGAAAGAGAAAGCGCACACCGTCCTGGAGGAGCTCGTAAACCTTTCCCTGCAGACCCAGCGCCTCCACGGTGCCCACCGGCGTGCCAGGCGGAGGGGTTTGCAAGGTGGAGCGGTGGGCGGGGAGCACCACGCTGACCTCAAGACCCAGGGCCGCTTGCGCTTTGGGCAAGGCACCCGCCACATCGGCAAGGCCGCCGGTTTTGGAAAACGGTACCGCTTCGGAAACCACGTGGGCCAAACGCATGGGCACTCCTTAAAGGGTTGGGTGGGAAACAACCTCGCCCACCACCGAAAGCAAAAGACCGTCGGGGAAGGCGGCGTCCTCCGCCACCCAAGGGGGAAGCGTGCCGCCAGTCTCCGTGATGAGCTGGCGCAAGCGCTGGACGTGGAGGGCAAAGCGCCGCTCGGCGTAATCCCGGGCTGCCTGGGTGGTGACCAGGAAAGGCCAGTCGGAAGCCAGGGCCAAAAGCAGCTCGTGGGCTTGGGCGGAGCGGAACCCGTCGTGGGCTGAGGTTTGCGCCAAAGCCTCCCAGGCTGGCCTCTCCACGGAGGCCAGCTCCCGCCAAAAGTGCTCGGTCTCGGGGTTCACCCAAACCCGGTGGTCCCCCCCTTCGCCCCAGGAGCCCTCGGGGAGTTCCACCGGGGAAGGGGCCTCGGCGGAGAGCGCCCGGGAAAGCGTGGTGGGGTGCACCAGGGGGTGGGTTTCGGCTTTTTCCAGCACCTTTTCCAAAAACGCCACCCCTTCAAACCACCAGTGGCCAAAGAGCTCGGTATCAAAGGGAGCCGCCACCACGCCTCCCCGGGCATCGCCCAGACCTGCCACCACCTCCAGGAAGTGATGGGCGTGGGAGTCCACGGCCTGGGCAATGGCTTCGGGGTCGTAGGGGAGCTTGTCCGCCAGGTCGGCCTTGGGGTGGGTGACCCGCCACAGCTTGAGGCCCGAGGGCCAGTGCCGCTTGTGGAAGTCCAGGTAGCGCTCCTCGCCGGGGTAACCGTGCTCCCGCGACCAAACCTGTAGGGAGGTGTGGGGGTCCCGGAAAAAGGCCGCTACCTGCGAGCGGGCGATCAGCGCGGGGTGGTAAAGCGACGGCGAGGTGGGGATTTCCGCACTGGCCTGCTGGGCAGCCGAGGAAGCCACCGGCTTTCCCCCCAGGAGCAGGTGGGAGTCCAAAACCGTCCAGGAAAAACCGGCTTCCTCCAGAAGCGTTTCCAGGCCCGGGCGGAAAGGCTCAAAAAACCCGGTGACCGGGTGGCGGAAGGGGCCGGCGGGGCGATAGGCGCACTCGGGGAGCCAAACGCCTGCGGCTTTCCGCCCGAAGACCTGGCGGTGGTAGGCCTGGGCCAAGAGCAACGAAAGCCGTGCCGAGCGCAGGTCGTGGACTAGCGGAAGGTAGGCGTGGGTGGCGGCGCAGGTTCCCAGCTCGATGACCTGATCGTGGGCCAGTTGCGCGAAGGCAGCGGCGAGATCGCGGTTAATGGTGTCGAAAAAGCGCAAGCGATCGGCAAAGAGCTCCCGCCAGAAGCCGGCCAGGGCCAGGTCGTTGGCTTCTTCGGCTGCTTTCGTTCGGTTCTGCAGGTAGGCGGCCAGCTTGCCGGGGAAGCCCGGGTGGCGCCACTGCGCGGCCAGCACTGGCGAAACGGTGATCGTGAGCTGGTTTTTTGCGCCTTTTTTCCCCCGCCTTTGCAGCATGGCCAAAAGCGGCAGGTAGCAGTGCACGGTGGCTTCAAAGAGCCAGTCCTCCCCGTGAGGCCACGCCCCGTGGTTCAGCACCCAGGGCAGGTGGGTGTGGAGGACGATGGCAAGCCCCCGGGCTTCCCTCATGGCTGCTCCCCCTCGCTGGTGGCTTCCCGGAGAAAGCGGGCCGCTTCCTCGGGGGGCGTGGGGTTGATGGCGTAGCCTGAACCCCATTCAAAGCCGGCAATGCGGGTAATGCGGGGCACAAACTCGATGTGCCAGTGGTAGTCGTACTCGATGGTGGTCCAGTACTGGGGCTGTCCCGGTCGGGGGTGGGGGCTGGGGGCGGTGTGGAGGATGAGGTTGTACGGAGGGTCAGCCAGAAGCTGCCGGATGCGGCGCAGAAAGTCCCGCAGCACCTTGCCCAGTTCCAAAAGCAAGGCATCGCTGGCCAGGGCAAAGTCATGGCTGTGCTGTTTGGGGAGGATCCAGGTTTCAAAGGGGAAGGAGGCGGCAAAGGGCTCCAAAAGGATAAAGTGTTCGGTTTCCAGGGCCACGCGATCGCCAAAGGCCTTTTCCTGGTGGATGAGGTCGCAAAAGATGCAGCGCTCCTTGTGGGCCCAGTGGTTGCGGGCCACGTTGAGCTCCTCCACCACCACCGTGGGGATGATGGGCGTGGCAATGAGCTGGCTGTGGGGGTGGGGGAGAGAAGCACCGGCATCCCGCCCTTTGTTCTTGAACAGCAGCACGTAGCGGATGCGGATGTCGCGCCGCAGATCGGTGAGCCTCTCCCGCCAGGCCTTAAACATCAGCTGCAGCTCTTCCGGCGAGCGGTCGGCCACCTCCGCGTGGTGGTTTGGAGTTTCGATGATGACCTCGTGGGCGCCAATGCCGTTCACCCGATCGAAGATGCCCACGCCCTCGCGGGTGAGCTCGCCTTCAATGCGCAGCGCCGGGAACTTGTTGGGCACCACCCGCACCTGCCAGCCCGGGGTGTTGGGCTGGTGGTTTTGGCGGCCGTAGGCGAGGATTTCCGGCGGGGTGGCCGCTTCCTGCCCGTATTCGAACGGACAGCCTTCCGGTGATGAGGTTTCCGGTTGCGGTTGGGCAAACTCGTGGGGCCGAAACTTGCGTTCGGTGGCGATGATGGACCATCGCCGGCGGATGGGGTCAAAGCGCAGCTCAGGCATGGTTTTGTTTGCTCCTCTGTGTAGCCAGGACTTTTCTCACGGCTCGTCAACCTCCAAAAGCTCCAGACGGTAGGACCCCCAGGTCGGAAAGCGTACCCCCGGTGCGTCCACCACCATCAGCACATTGCCGCCGGGAAGCGGAAGCGCCGCCTCCAGGATCCTGTTCACCGCGCACCAGCCCGGGCGGTCCACCGGGAGCAGGTAGCGTACCACGTGGGAGCCGGAAGCCAGGGTCACCCCCACGGGCAGGGGCACCTTTCCCGGGGAGGCACCCTCAAAGCGCACCCAGAGGGAGTCCCCGTCGGCCCGCAAGGCCAGGCGGCAGCCTTCGGCTTCCACCCAAGCGGCCACCGCCCACTCGAAGTAGGTGGTGGTGCGGCCGTCCAGCACCGGTGTGGGCCAGGAGCGGGAAAGGGGCACGGTGAGCGGGGTTTCCCCCTTCCGCACCGGCACCGCCAGCTCGGCCAGCGGCTCCTTTCCGGCGGCGCGCAGGGCGTCGGCCAGGTGCCAGCGGAACAGGCGGTCGTAAAGGGGGGCGAGGAGCGTGGGGTTGTCGTCGCCAAACCACCACCACCAGTCGCTGCTCTGGGCCGCCAACCACGACTCACCCCCTGCGGCCGCTCCCGCCTCCCGGCAGCGGGCCAAAAGCTCCCAGGCTTTGCGCTTTTCCTCATGGCCAATCCAGGTGGCGAAGGAGGCGTTGATCCACGAGCCGGGGTGCAAACGGGTGAGCTCCCGGGGCTTTTCTTCGGCCACCCTCTGGCGCAGGGTCACCAAACGGAGCTCGCCCGTCATGGGCAGAAGCTCGCCCAAACGGGTGAGGAAGGTGGCGCCGCCTTCGGGGTAGCTGCTCCAGGGGTTTTCCCCGTCTAGGGCCACCAACAGCCCGCCCTCCGCCGGCAAGTGCCGGCTGGCGGAAACGGTGGCTGCCACGAGATGCTGGGCGGCTTCCGCTTCCGGCAGCTCCTGGGCTTTAAATCCCACAAAGTCGGAAAGCCCGCGGTGCCGGAAGAAGAGCACAGGACCTTCCCCGCGCAGGCGCCAGGGCACGGCCAGCTCGGCGGCCACCCCGGTTTCTCCCGAAACCGGATGCCCCAGGGAGGCCGCCAGGATCCCCTCGTCGGTGGCCAACCACGCCACCTCGTGCTCGCCGTAAAGCGCCACCGCTTCTTCGGAAACCGCCCCCTCGGGGGGCCAAAAACCCTGCACCGAAAAACCCAGCTCGGCCATGAAGGCCTGCGCTTTCTGCACGTGCTGAGCGGCATCCTCCCGGGATCGGAAAACGGGGAAACCGCCCGGTGGGGGAGGCACGGACGCGGCCGCCACCTGCGTGTCCAGGAGCAACGGCAAGAGCGGGTGGGCGTAAGGCGAGGTGGCAATTTCCACGCCCATGTCGGCGAGTTCGCGGTAAAGAGCCAAAAGCTTTCCCGGGCAGCCCACCAGCCACTCCACGATGAGCCGGCGGTCTTCCTGGGAATAGCCCCGGCGCTTGGCCAAAAGCTCGGCCACCAGCGGCTCCCAGCGGGCGTTGGGGGCGGCGTAAGCGAGCACCGTGAGCACCTGCAGGTCGGTGAGATCGGGCAGGGCCAGGCGGGAGGGGATTTCGTCGTCCTTGGCCCCCGCCAGCTGTCCGGCCAGCGCCCGCAGGCGGGGGAGGCGGGAAAGCTGCCGCGGGTGCAGCATGAACGGCCAGCGCACCAGCTCTTTGATAGATTGCGGTGAAAGCTCGGAGGTGGGGGTGGCCAGCGCGGTGAGCAGCGGGTCCTGGGCCCGTCCCTGCTGATAGGCCAAAAGCTGCTCCAGAAAAACCGGGGTGAGGTTCAGCACCTGCCCACCCACCCCGGTTTGCTTCAGGGCGTAAGCCAAAGTGAGGTACTCACCGGCGGCGTGAAGCAGCACCCAGGGGGCGTGGACCCGGCCATCGGCGGTGCGGTAGCGGGGCTGATGGAGGTGCCAGAGGAAGGTGAGCTTGGCCATTAGTCCTCACGCACCAGCTCTTCCACCTGGGCCCCAAAGGAGGCTGCCAGCTTCGCGGCCGCCTCCTGATCCGGCCCCTCGGCGTGAACGTGCAGAGCGGGTCCCAGACGGTCGGGCCGCAGCAGCACCCACCCCTGGTCCTGCTTGATCTTGACGCCTTCCAGGAAGGAAAGCTCCCTGCCGGCAAAGCGGTCCACCACCTGGCGCATGATGCGCCCCTTCTTTTCCACCGGGCAGGGGATGGTGCGGTGCACCACGTTGACGGTGGGGGCACGACGGCCAACTTCGCTCAAAGGTTGCCCCACCCGGCTTAAGTGGTACAGGAAGCTTCCCACCGCAAACAGCGCGTCGGGGGCGTAGTGAAAGGCCGGAAAGATGAAGTCCCCTTCGCCGCTGGTGGCAAAGATGACCCCCTTTTGCCGCGCGGCCTCGATGAGGGTTCGCGGCGCCGAAAGGGTTTCCCGCACTCGAATGTTGGCCCTGGCCAGAGCCTGGGCGAAGGTGGAGGGGGCAAAGGCGGGGAGCACCACCTCGCCCGCCGGCGGGGACTGGGCCAGAAGCAACGCCAGAAACAGGCTCACCAGCTCCATCCCTTGCCAGATGCGGCCGGTGTCGTCCAAAACCACGAGCTTTTCCCCGTCGGGGTAAAGGAAAACCCCCATGTGGGCGTCCAAAGCCCTCACTATGGCGGCCAGCCGCTCCAGAGCCTTGGGGATATCTGCCGGCAGCAGCGCTTCCTCCCTTTCGGTGTGGGCGTTGAGGGTGACCACGTCGCAACCCAGCTCGGCCAGAAGCCGGGGGAGGATCACCACCGCCGGGGAGTGGGCGTAGTCCACCACCAAGCGGAAGCGCTCGGGGAGGGCCGCGTCCCCCAAAGCCTTGAGGTACGCCTCGGCGTAAAGGTCCAAAACCCGCGGTTGCTCGAAGATTAAGCCGATTTCCTGATGCTGCACCCGGCGGAACTCCTCCCGCAGGAACACCCGTTCCACCGACTTGGCAAAGGCGGTGGAGATGTCCACCCCGTGCTCGTCAAAAAAGCGGATGGAGGTCATGCCCCGCACCAGCTGCACCTGCTGGAAAGAGACCCCACCCTTTTCACCGAACCCCTTGAGCTTGTAGCGCAGCACAGGGATGGGCATGAGGCCCAGGTCCACCACATGCACGCCGGTGGAGCCCACACCCCCCACGAAGGCCCGGCGCAGCATGCGGGAGGCGGGGTGGCCGTCACGGGCGGTGAGGATGGTGCTGCCCGGGGCCAGAAGGGTTCCGTAGGCAGCTCCCAGCCGTGCGGCTACCTCCGGGGTGAGCTCCAGGTTGGTAAGCCCGGTAACCGCCCCTTCCTCGAAGGCGGAAGTGCGCCACCTTTCGGCGTACACCAGGTTGGAGTGCACCACCGCGTGGTCTTCCACCACCTTGGAGGGCCAAATCTTGACCCCTTCCTTGACCCGCACCCCCCGCCCCAGCGCGGTGGCGTCGGCAATGATGGCCCCCCGTTCCACCACGGCCTGCTCGCCCACCTGCACTTCGGCACCCACCACCGCCCGCTCCAGGCGGGCGCCGGCACCAATGCGGCTCCCCGCCCAAACCACCGAGCGGCGCAGCTCCGCCCCGGGGCCCACCACCACCCCCGGCCCCAGCACCACGTCCTCCAGCCGCGCCCCTTCCTCCAGGCGGCAGCCCTCCCCCAACACCACCGTGCCCCGCACCTCCACCGAGGGCGCCACCTCCACCGCGCCTGCCGCCCAGTAGGGGCGCCCCCCCACTTGCTCCAGGCGCCCCTGGGGCACCAGGCGCAAGGTGCCGGAAAAGAAGTCCTGATGCACGTCCAGGTAGGATTCGGGGTCGCCAATGTCCCGCCAGTACCCCTGCATGATGCAGCCGAAAAGCGGCACGTTGGCCTGCAAAAGACGCGGGAACAAATCCCGGGAAAAATCGAACGGTTCGTCTAGCGGTACTTGCTTCAAAACCTCCGCTTCCAGCACGTAAATCCCGGTGTTCACGGTGTCGGAAAACACCTCGCCCCAGGTGGGTTTTTCTAAAAACCTGCGGATGCGGAGGTCACCGTCGGTAATGACGATGCCGAACTGAAGCGGGTTGGCCACCCGCGTGAGGGTAATGGTGACCGCCGCTTTTTTGGCTTCGTGAAAGCGGAGGATGGCGGAAAGGTCGAAGTCGCAGACCACATCCCCGGAAAGCACCAGGTAGCGGTCGGAAGAAACCAAGCGCGCGCCGTGGGCCACCGCACCGGCGGTGCCGAAGTCCTGCTCCGCCTGGTAGTAGGTGAGCTTCATGCCAAAGCGGGAGCCATCACCGAGCGCCTGCCGGATTTTGGCCGGCTCGTGGTAGGTGAGAACCACCGCCTCGCTCATCCCGTGCTGGCGCAGGTGCTCCAGCACCAGCTCCAAAATGGGCCGGTTGACCACCGGCAGCAGCGGCTTGGGAATGTTGGCGGAAAGCGGGCGGATGCGGGTACCAAACCCCCCCGCCATGATGATGGGGATCATGACGCTTCTCCCAGGTGGCGCCGCAGAGCCGAGCGCAGCTCTGCCAGGTCGGCGGACTTCACCACGTACTCGTCGGCCAGCCACGAGGAAAAATCGTCCTGGTAACGGGCGTAGGCGGTGGAGAGGATCACCGGTAGCGTGGGGGTTTTCGCCTTAATCTCGCGAAGCAGCGCCAGGCCCAGCCCCTCCGCCAGGCGGATGTCCAAAACCACCGCATCTACCGGAAACTTGGCCAGGTGCTCCCGCGCCTCGTCCATGGTCAAGCAGGTGCTCACCTCGTACCCTTCTCCACCAAAGACCTGGCGGTACAGCTCAAGGATGGCCTCATCGTCATCCACAAACAGCACCCGCTTCATACGCACCTCCGCAAGAGCAAGGAAAACCGCACCCAGCCGGGCTCGTCTTCATCATACTCGACTTTCCCGCCCATGGCCTCGGTAAGACGCCGCACCGAAGCTAGCCCTTCGCCGCTGCCTCCCGGTTGCCCCAGGCCCCCCGAAAAAGGGTCCGAGCGCAGGGGTTGCGGCAGGGGCTGCCCGTTGTCGGCCACCGAAAGCCGCACCCATTCGCCTTCTTCTTCCACCCTGACGCGCACCTCACCTCCCAGCCCCACCGCCTTTACCGCGTTGCTCAAGAGGTTTTCCACGCAGCGGTCGAGGTAAGTCGGGTCGGCCCACACGCAAACCGGTTTTTCCGGCGGGTCGAAACGCAAGCTGATGCTTCGGCTTTCCGCCAGCGCCTGCCATGAGGCCACCAAGCGCAGCAGCAGAGCCACGGCGTCCGTGCGGGTGAGCTCCATACCCTGGCCGCGGCTGGCCAGCTCCTGCACCAGCTGGTTCACCTGGCGCTCCACCCGGGAAAGCCCGTCGGCAATTTTTCGCCCCCAGGCTTCCCACTCCTCCACGGTGGTGGGTTTGTGCTCCAGCAGGTGTTGGAGCAAACCCGCCGCGGCGGTAAGGGGGTTTTTGATGTCGTGGGCCAAAGCCCGGGCGGTTTCCACCAGCACCACCGCCTGCTCGGCGCGGCGTCGGGCTTCCTGTTCCGCCTGGAAGCGGGCCCACAGCTCGGTGCGTTCCAGGGCAGCCTGCAGGCTATGGCAGAGCGCCTGGGCACCCTCCAAAAGCGGCGCAGAAACAGGGGCCCTGGTGACGAAGTTATCCGCCAGCACCACGCCCCAGAAGGTCCCCTGGCGCACCAGGGGGAGCACCACCAGAAAAGGTGACTGCAGCGCGTGCATCCAGTGCCGCACGCAGGGGTCGGCAAAGTCCCGGCGGGCCACAAAGGCCCGCCGCCAGCGGCCGCAGCCCTCCTGCAGTGGGGTCCTGAGGGCTTGCAGGGTTTCGGCCAGCCGAGCCTTTTCTTGGCTGATGATTTCCGGCTGGAAGGTCCCCAAAGTGGCCAGGGGCTTTACCTCCAGGGCCTGCAGCTGCTGCCAGAGTTGCGCCGCTTCCTCACCGCTCCGGGGACCGATCCCCAACCAGCCCTCCAGAAGGCCGTTGGTTCTCCGCAGGAGGAAGGCGCGGTTAAAGCCAAAACCCTCTCCGGCGGTGAGGGCCACCAGGGCAATCCAGCCGGCGTGCTCAGGGGTGAGGGCTCGCTCGAAGAGCTCAGCGGCGAGGTGGAGGGTGGCGAGGATCTTGGTGGAACGACCCCGGTCCCTTTGATAGCCGCCCCCTCGTCCTCGCCGGAGGCCGGGAAAAGCCCACGGTTTGCGCCGCGTTTCGCCCCTCACCTTCCGCTCGTGGCGAAGTGTAGCTCAAACCGAGGCTTTGTCGGCGAGAACGAAACCCATTTCGTCGTAGAGAAAGGCCGGCCTGCTCACCTTCACCAGGGCCAGCTCTGCGGCGTTTGCCAGCTCCACCAGCACCCGGAGGGACTTCCCCTCTCGCTGCCAGCGGCAACGCTGAACCTGAGGGGGGAGAGGTGCCAGCTGCCGTGGGGAAAACCGCAGGGAAAAACCGCTGAGGCTTTCTTGCAACGTGACCACCGTGAGCACCGGCTTGCGAAGCGAGCGCCAGCTCAAGGGAAGGTGAAAGCTCACGTGCAGCACGTTGCCTTCCAGGGCGGCTTTCACTTGAGGCGCGCGAGGTGGGGTGGTAAGGGGCAAGAAGACCTCGGGGGCCCCGGCAAACTTCAGGTGGAAGCGCCGGCGAAACACCAGCTGACTGCGGTGGGCAGCAATGGCGCGCCTTTTGAGGGCTTTCTCGGCTGCCGTTCCGGCGATCTGGGTGACCTCCTGGCTGCTGGCCAGGTTGGCGTGCGTGGGGTAAGCCAGAAGGCGAAAGCTACCGGACTTAGCTTCTGTGAAAAGCGCCAGCGCCAGCGCTGCCGTGGCGCTGTGGTCGGGGTGGCAGTCGGCCAGAAGCGGGGCAAGCACCAGTGTGGGCTGGAATGCGCGAACCAAGTTGCGCAAAGGTTTGAGAGCAGACTCACCATTGGCCAGCAGAAGCGGGGTGAGTGCTGTATCGGGGAAGTCCAAAAACACCGCGGCGTCGGGGTTGACACCAAGGGTCGCCAAGGCTTCCCGGGCTTCTCCCTGGCGGCGCAGACCAAAGCGCTTTTGGTCTTCAGCCGTAAGCACCAGCTTGCGGTCCAAAACCCGCTGGGGCCAGGCGTTGGCCTCCCCCGAAGTGAGGAAAACCGGTAACACCGCCGCCCCCACAGCGGTGGCCCGCTGCAAAAGGATTCCCGCCCCCAGGGACTCGTCGTCGGGATGGGGGAAAAGGCCCAAAATGCGGTCGTCCTTGCGGAGAGATAGCTCGCTCATGCCTTCGAAAGCCACGGGTTTTCAACGCCTTGGCCGCAAACCCTCATCGGTGTTCCCACCGAGGCAAGGGTGCGTTACTTTAGCACGAGCGGGAGGGGTAAGCCGTGGCGTGGAAAAAGCGAACGGGCGTGGTTTTGGGGGTGGTTTTGGCGGTGTTTTTGGCCTTGGCAGCCATCGTCTTTTACCTGCTGCGGGCCTCGGTGTTTGTGCCGGTACCGGGGGAGGTGAAGCTTGCCGGCCTTTCCCAGCCGGTAACGGTGCGCTTCGATGCCTGGGGGGTGCCCCACGTGCAGGCCGCAAGCCCACGGGACGCCTGGTTCGTGCAGGGCTACCTGCACGCCCGGGAGCGCTTTTTCCAAATGGAGCTTTCCCGGCGGGCAGCTTCCGGTCGGTTGGCGGAGCTTTTGGGGGAAAAGGTGGTGGCGGTGGATGCGCGGTTTCGGCGCTGGGGCTTGCCGGAAGCGGTGGGTCGCCAGCGCCAGATGCTCCCCCAAGAGGCCGAAAAGGCGCTGGCGGCTTATGCCGCGGGCGTGAACGCTGCCATCTTGCGGCTCCCGGCCTGGCGTCTGGCCCCGGAGTGCTTGCTTTTAGGTTGCCAACCGGAGCCCTGGCAGGTGGAGGACACCCTGGGTGTGGGTTTGCTTTTGCAGTACACGCTCACCTGGGCGGCAGGGGAGGAGCTGCAGAGGCTGGAAGAGCTCCGCGCCTTCGGTCGCGAAAGGGCGGTGAACCTCTGGGGTTGGAGCGGGGAACAGGCGGCAGCCTGGCTTCCCCCGGAGCTTCCGCCGCGGCCATCGAAAGCGCCGGCAGAACCACCACCGCCGGTGTTTTCCGGGGTGGGCTCCAACAACTGGGCGGTTTCGCCTAGCCGCAGCGTTACCGGTATGCCGCTTCTGGCCAACGATCCCCACGTGGGGGTGGCCAACCCCGCCACCTGGTACGAAATCCACCTGCAGGCGCCGGGGCTGGCCCTGGCCGGGGTCTCGGCGCCCGGGGCTCCCGGGGTGCTCATCGGCCACAACCCCCAGGTCGCCTGGGGGCTCACCATGGTGATGCTGGACGATCAGGACCTCTTCCGCCTCACCCTCAACGAGCAGGGTACCCATGAGCTCTTTGGCGGACGCTGGCTGCCGTTGGTCATGCAAAAGCAAAGCCTCAAGGTGCGGGGGGAAAGCCAGCCCCGGGAGGTGGTGCTCAAGCGCTCCATTCACGGGCCGGTGGTGCGGGAGGAAAACGGACAAGCCTATGCCCTGGCCTGGACCGCGCTGCAGGCCCGCTCGCCGGTGGAGTGCTTCCTGCGGCTCGCTTCGGCGGCAAGCGTGTACGAGGGCATGGAGGCCTTTGCCACCTGCGAATCGCCGGCCATAAACCTGCTCCTGGCCGACCGTCACGGCAACATCGCCTGGCAGGTCACCGGGCGCATCCCCAAACGCGGGAAGGGCGCGGGCAAGCTGCCTGCCCCCGGTGACGATCCGGCGTGGGCGTGGCAGGGCTTTGAGCCTTACGAGCGCAACCCCCGGGTGGTGAACCCCCCCGCGGGGTTTTTGGCCACGGCCAACCACGATCCCTTTGCCGAAGGCGATGCCTCCGGGGAGCCTTTTCCGGGAGAGTTTGCCCCACCCCACCGTGTCCGCACCATAAAGAAGGCCCTGGCGGCGCAGGAAAAATGGGATGTGGAGGGCTTTTTGAAGCTGCAAACCGATGTGAAGAACCCGCAGGCCCTGGAGCTTCTGGCGGCCTTGCGGCCTTTTCTTGCCAAGCTTCCCCATCCGGAGGCCCGGGAGTTGCTGCAGTGGGACGGGGAAATGGGTGGGGTAAGCCGGGAGGCGCTGCTGTGGGCTAACTTCCTGCGGGCTTTGGTGCGCCAGGTGGGCCTGGATGAAGCGCAGGGCGCAGGCCTTTCCCGCTCGCCCTTCACCGGTGAGGTGCTTTTGCGGCTGCTGGCGGGGGCCGTGGATCCCCGCTGGTGGGACGACGTCACCACGCCTGCAGTGGAAGGACCGGCGGAAGCCATCCGCAAGGCCCTGGAAGAAGCCGCGGCGCTTTCCCGGGGGAAAGCCTGGGGGCAGGAGCACCAGCTGCTGTTTGCCCATGCCTTGGGAGGGGTGCCGCTTTTGGGCAAGTTTTTCAACGTGGGGCCGGTGGGGGTAGGCGGTGCTGCGCCGTGCCTCAACGCCACCGCCTATCGCGGCCAGGCCCGGGACTTTTCGGTGGTTTCCCTGCCCTCCATGCGCTTTGTGGCGGACCTTCGAAGCTGGGATAACTCCCGTTTGGTGCTGCCCTTGGGGCAGTCGGGTCATCCCCTTTCCTCCCACGCCAGGGATCAGCTGCCCCTCTGGCTTGCGGGGAAAGCCCACGCCATGCCGTTCACCGAGGAAGCGCTGGCCCGGGAAGCCCCGCGTACCACGCGCTTTGTGCCGTAAAACCTGCATGCCGGCCTTGCGTAAACCCAACCAGGGGGGAGTCATGAGACGGGCAACCGTGCTGTTTTTTGTGACCTCGCTGGCGGCCAGCTCGCTGGCCGCTTCTCTGCCGTCACCGGAGGCGGCGCTGGGCAAGGCCGTGGGTCAGGATCGGGTGCTGGCCAGCTACGAGGAAACGGTGGCGTACCTGCGCAAGCTTTCCGAGCTTTCGCCGCGGGTTACGGTGGAAGAGCTGGGCCCAACGGTTTCCGGCCGGCCCATGATTGCGGTGGTGGTTTCCTCGGCCGCCAACATGGCCAAACTGGAGGCCATCCGCCGGGGCTGGGCCAAGCTGGCCGATCCCCGCCAGCTCAACCCGGCGGAGCGGGAGGCTCTGGTTTCCGACTTGCCCGCCGGTCTTCTGGTAACCGCCGGCATCCACTCCACCGAGGTGGCGGGGCCGCAGGCGGTGCTTTTGTTTGCCCACGAGCTGGCTGCGGCGGGCGAAGGCTCCAGCTTGGGGCAGTTCCTGTCGCGGGTGGTGGTTTTCCTGGTGCCTTCCCTCAACCCCGACGGGCAGGAAGCGGTGGTGGCCTGGTACCAAAAGCACCTGGGCACGCCCTTTGAGGGCTCCTCTCCGCCTTTCCTTTACCACCCCTACGCCGGCCACGACAACAACCGTGACTTTGTTTTCCTTACCCAGCCAGAAAGCCGGGCCCTCAACCGCTTCGTGTACCACCGCTGGCACCCGCAGCTGTTCGTGGACCTCCACCAAATGGGGCCGGTGGGACCCCGGCAGTTCGTTCCCCCCTTTGCCGATCCCATCAACACCAACTTGCCACCGGTCATCTGGCGGCTGACCTCTCATTTGGGCACCCTCATGAGCCTGCGGCTGGAGCAAGCGGGGAAGTCCGGGGTGGTTTCCGGCTGGACCTTTGACGGCCACTGGATCGGCGGCACCCGCAACACCGCGTGGTGGAAAAACATCTTTGGGGTGCTCACGGAAACCGCCTCGGCGGCGCTGGCCACCCCCATCGTTGTGGACAGCACCGACCTGCGGGGCGGGGGCAAGGGCCTCTGGGAGTACCAACCCCAGGTGAACTTCCCCAACCCCTGGCGGGGTGGACGCTGGGGCCTGGCGGACGCCGTGGGCTACCAGCGGGAGCTGATGCGGGCGGCTCTGGAGTTTGCCGCCACCTATCGCCGGGATTTGCTTGCCGAAACCTCACACATGGCCGAGCAGGCCGTTTCCGGCAAGAGCGGCTTCTGGGGTTGGGTGGTGCCGCCGGAAGGAGACCCGGGGCGGCGCCAACGGCTGGTTTCATTGCTGGTGGAGGCGGGGGCAGAGGCGCTGGTGGCGGAAGAGGAGCTCCGCAGCGGGCAGCTCGTGGTCCCCGCCGGTTCCGTGCTGATCCCCCAGGCGCAGCCGCTGGCGCGCTTTTTGTGGGAGGTTTTGGAGCCGCAGGAGTACCCGGAAATCCACCCCGCTCCGGGCGCGGATATTCTCGTTCCTTACGACGTGACCGCCTGGAACCTGCCGCTGATGCTGGGGGTGAACGTCCAGCGGCTTAACGAACCTCCAGCGGGGCGCAAGGGGCCCCTGCCTGCGGAATACGGGCTTTTCCGCGGGAGCGTCACGGGCTCGGTGGTGGCAGTGCCGGCCCATCACCTCTGGCTTTCCCGGCTGGCCAACGACGCCCTGGGCGCGGGGCTTGCCCCCTGTCGGCTGGGGCGCTCCGCAGGCCAGGGTTTGGCCCCTGGTTCGCTGGTTTTGACCGGCGAGGCGGGCAAGCTGGCAGCGCTGTTTGCGGGAAAGCCGGTGGTGCCGGCGAGGCTTTCCCAGGTGCCTTCGGACTGCAGCCCGCTGCGGTCGCCGCGGGTGGGGGTGCTGCACCCCTACACGCCGGTGGAGGATGCCGGCTGGCTGCGGTGGGTTTTGGAACAAGGTGGGTTTGCGGTGACGGTGGTGGAGCCGCCGCAGGTCACCGCCGGGAAGCTGGGGGAAAAGCTGGACGTGCTGGTCCTACCCGACCTGGAGCCAAGCCGCCTGGTGGAGGGTCCTGCTCCTGGCCTGGTTCTGCTTCCCCCCGAGTACCGGGTGGGCCTGGGCAAGGGCGGGGCCCAGGCTCTGCGGGAGTTTGTGGAAGCGGGGGGCACCGTTTTGGCCTTTGAGCGCTCCGCCGAGTGGTTGGCCGAGGCCTGGGGGCTGCCGGTGAGCAACGCCCTCAAAGGCGTGGGGCGCAGCGAGTTCTTTGCCCCCGGTTCGCTGGTGACGCTGGAGCTGGAAGCGGATAGCCCCTACGCCTGGGGTTTGCCAGGGCAGGCCGCCGCTATGGTGGAGGGGGCGGTGGCCTTTGCGCCCCGGCCAACCCCGGAAGGCGCCCGGGAGGTCATCGCGCGCTTCCCCGAAAGCCCCAAAGTGCTTTCGGGGTTTTTGCGGGGTGAGGGGCATTTGCGCCGGAAGGCGGCGGTGCTGGCCTTTACCGTGGGCAAGGGGAAAGCGGTTCTCTTTAGCTTTGCCCCCCATTTTCGCGGGCAAACCGCCAACCTGTTCCCGCTGGTGTACAACGCCGTGTGGCTTTCGGGAAGCACCGTTCAACGCTAGGGAGCAGGCTTGAAGCCTTCTTGCAGGTAACGCCGGGCACTGGCCGCAGAGCGAAGTAAGCCCAGGGCTTGGAGCTGCCGCAAACGGGTGATGGCCTGGGCTCTTCCGGGGCCCGGTGGCAGGTTCAAAAGCGCCACCACCTCTCGGGAGGCCAAAAGCGGGGGTTTGCGGGAAAAAGCCAGCCACCAGCGCCAGAGCCTCTGCACTTCGGGCCAGGTTGCTTCCAGCTTGCGGGCAAAATACCAGGCCAGGACGGAGCGAGTTGGGACAACGCACGCTAGCACTGCCTTGGGTTGCGACTCGGTGAGCAACTGCTCGCCCACCGCCACAAGCCGCAGCAGCTTTGAAAGCTCCCGGCCGCAGAGGCCCACGGGTGCCAGAGCTGCGGGGACCGCTGTTTGCGGGTCTTCTCCCGCCACCAGGCGGGGCACGGCCAGGGCAGCCCAGAGCAGCTGGCGCGCGGCCTCCCCCCAGGGGCCGGGTTTTTCCCGCAGCGCCTCCAGCCGTTGGAGCACCGGTAGCGGATCGCCCGCGGGCTTTTGGGGAACCACCCCCAGAGCGTGCCAAACCCCCAGGGTGAGCCCTCGTTCCCAGGCGGCAGCCAGGGGGGCCTGGGAGAGGATCTTGCCCACCTCCTCGCGGATGCGCTCCCGGGCCACCTGCGAAAGCCCCCCGGCCGTTTCCCGCAAAAGCTGGACCGAGCGTTGCGACAAACGCAGGGGGCGGGTCAAGCTCAAGCGCAGGCCCCGGAGCACCCGCAGAGGGTCGGCCAGCAGGTTTTCCCGCCGGATCACCTCCAGCTTGCCCGCTGCCAGATCCTCGAGGCCTCCGGCCAAATCCAGAAGCGGCCCGGCGGGCAGTTGAAAGAAAACGGCGTTAACCGTGAAATCCCGGCGCAGGATGTCCTCCTCCAGGGTGCCGGCTACCGACCACAGGTCCACCTGGAAAGGCCCCGCCACCACCCGGTAGGTGACGAGGGGCGTGCGCCCCAGGGGGAAGTACGTTCCTCCCAACCGCTGGGCTAGCTCCCGGGCACAGGTTTCTGCCTCGCCCATCACCGCCACATCCAGCTCGCTCACGGGCAAGCCCAAAAGCGCGTCCCGCACCGTGCCGCCGGTCAAAAACGCGGTGTTCTTGGCGAAAAAGGCCGAAAGCTCCCGCACCGGCCGTAAGCGCCGTAAGCGGATGGTGGCTTCCAGCATGTCCACGGGCCCAAGTTTTACGGGTTTTCCCGCCAAAAGGCAACGCGCGCCGTTCCTGCTACCATCCCCGGGTGATGCGGGTGGGAGTTGGCCAGGGGCTTGCGGCTTGCCCACGGGTATGGGGTGGAGGTGCCCGGTGACGGCAGCGCCGCTTTTGTTGGCGGCGCTTTTGGCAAGCGAAGCTCCCAGCTTTTCGGTGGACCTTTCCTCTTCGGTGCGGGTGAGCTGGGAGCGGGGGCAAATGCCGGAGCTCTGGGTGATGCCGGCAGCGGGGCAGGGTTTTTCCCACCTGGCCAGGACCTTCTGCGGCAACGCCCAAAAGGCCCGGGAGCTGGCGCAAGCCAACCCGGCGTTTGCCCGGCCACTGAAAGGCGTCCGCGTGCGCATCCCATGGTCGTTGCTTTCTTCCAGGAAAAAAGCGGAAATCCTGCAGGCGGTTTTCCCCAAGGACCGGCGGGTGGAGGGGGGCTTCGAGCACGAAATTGTGGCGCCGTGGGAAGGGGAGCCGGAGTCCTGGTGGGAGCTGGCGCAATGGTTTTGTGGGGACGGAAGCCTCTACGGTGAGCTGAAGAAGGCCAACCCGCAGGTGCCGCTTTTCCCACCGGTGGGAACCAGGGTGGTGATCCCCGAGCGGCTGCTGCTTCCCGAGCTGCGGGCGCTGCCGGTTTCGCCCAACCGCGCTGCCTCAACACCGGCGGCCCCAACGCCGGCACCTACCGCCACGCCCGCGCCCACCGCGACCCCCACGCCGGTGCCTCCGACCCCGTCGCCGCCACCCACACCAACGCCTGCTCCTGCCGTCACGTCCACACCGGGCGGTGGGGAAGGGCAAGCACCTTCCGGGGTTCCTCTTGAATACCGCGACGGCTACGCGGTGTACCGCCTGGCCCCGGGGGAAGCCCTCTATTCGGCGGTGGTGGTGCGTTTTACCGGTCTTTTGCACGCCGCCGACGTGAACGCCACCGCCATGAAGCTCGCCCAGCTTTCCGGGATTTCCGATGTCACCGCCATTCCCGTGGGCTACCCCATTCGCATCCCCCTGGACCTCTTGCTTCCCGAGTACCTGCCCTTGGATCACCCCCGGCGCCGGGAGTGGGAACGGGAAAGGGAGGAGCTGGCCAGCATTCGCCGGGTCATCCGCGCCGCCAATTTGGACGGCATCCACATCATCCTGGATGCCGGCCACGGCGGCAGCGACACCGGCGCCATCGTTGAAGGGGTGTGGGAAGCCACCTACACCTACGACGTGATGACGCGGCTCAAGCGGGTTTTGGAGCGGGACACCAAAGCCACGGTCTGGCTGGTGGTGAGGGACCAGGTGCTGGGCGATGATCCTCCCCCCAAAAACCAGCTTCCCCCCAAACGGCAGCAGGTGCTGCTCACCAGCCCCCCTTACGACCTGGCGGATTCGGCCACCGGCGTGCACCTGCGCTGGGTGCTGGCCAACAGCCTGGTGGCCAGGCTCAAAAAGCAGGGGGTGGCGCCGGAGCAAATGGTGTTCGTTTCCATTCACGCCGACTCGCTGCACCCGGCGGTGCGGGGGTTGATGGTGTACGTGCCGGGGAGGAGGTTCCGGCCGACGGAAGCCCGACCCCCTTCCTACCTGCCGCCGGTGAGGGAGCTGCGGGAGGTGGGGAGCTTGCGCTTTTCCCGCAGTTTTTCCTCCCGCTCGGAAGCGCTCTCCACCCAGCTTGCCGAAAGCCTGGTGCGGGCGGCCCGGCGCTTTAACCTGCCGGTCCACCCCTTTGACCCGGTGCGTTCCCACGTGATCCGCGGCGGCCGGGCCTGGGTGCCGGCGGTGCTGCGCTTTTGCGGGGTCCCTACGGCGGTGCTGGTGGAAATCGTCAACCTCAACAACCCGGAGGACCGGGAGCTTTTGCTCTCCTGGCAGTTCCGGGAAAAGCTCGCCCACGCCCTGGCGGCGGGTTTGGCGGAGGGCTTTGCGCGATGAAGACCAAGGTGCTCTTGGGGCTGGCTGTGGCGGTTCTGGCCATTTCCTGGGGGGCACCGCTGGCCCGCATGACGCACGCGGCGCCCCTGGCGGTGGCCACCTGGAGGCTCACCTTTGCCGCGCTTTTCCTCACCCCCTGGGTTATTGCCCGCCACTGGCCTTTGCCGGTGGGTTTGGCGCGGGGTTTGTGGGCCGGGTTCTTCCTGGCTTTGCACTTTGGCCTGTGGATTCCTTCGCTGTTTTTAACTTCGGTTTCGGCATCGGTGGTTTTGGTGACCACCCAGCCCCTGTGGGTGCTGCTGCTGCAGGGTCGGGTTTTGGGCCACAAAGCTACCGCACGTAACTTGGCGAGCTTTGCTTTGGCCTTTTCCGGGGTGGTGCTCATTGCCTGGGGCGATATGCAGCTTTCCCTGCGGGCGTTGGTGGGGGACCTCATGGCCCTGGGCGGGGCGGTGGCCATGGCCTGCTACCTCCTGGTGGGGACCAAGCTACGCTCGCAGTTGCCCTTGGGCGCATACCTCTGGGTGGTTAACGGCTTTGCGGCGGTGCTGCTTTGGGGCGTGTTGACCGCTGGCCAAATTCGACCCTGGCCGGAGGTGGCTTCCTCGTGGTGGCCGCTGGTGGGCATGGCCTTAGGCCCCACCCTGGTGGGCCACACGCTCCTCAACTGGGCCTTAGCCCATTTGCCCACCTACCAGGTGAACCTGACGGTGCTTTTGGAGCCGGTTTTGGCCTCCTTTTGGGTTTGGGTTTTCCTGGGAGAGGCTCCGCCGTTGCACGTGATCCCCGGGGCGGTGCTGGTGGTGAGCGCCCTGGTTTTGGAGTACTGGCCCGCTCCTTCGACTTCCGCAAACTGAAGGCCTGACCTGTGCTAGCATCCCTGCCCAGCGGGAAGAGGAGGCCCCATGCAGCGGGTGCTGATCTTAGACGCGCGGGAGCTTGGCCGCGTCCTCGAGAGAATGGCAGCGGAAATCCTGGAAAAGGTGCAAGAGGAAAAGAAGCTTTACTTCGTGGGCATCCAGACCCGGGGGGTGCCTCTGGCCAAGCGGTTAGCGGCCCTGGTGGCGCAAAAGACCAAAATCACGCCGCCAGTGGGGGCCTTGGACATCACGTTGTACCGTGACGACGTGGGTCCCTGGCGCCCGGCCCACCAGCAGCCGCTGCTGCGGGCCACTGAGCTCCCCAGGCCCGTGGACGACATGGTGGTTTGCCTGGTGGATGACGTGCTGTACACCGGCCGCACCGTGCGGGCGGCGCTGGACACCCTCATGGACTACGGTCGCCCGCGGGCCATCCGCCTGGCCGTGCTGGTGGACCGCGGCCATCGGGAGCTCCCCATTGCTGCCGATGTGGTGGGGCGGGTGGTGCCCTCTTCGCGGCAGGAGGACGTGCAGGTGCGGCTTTCCGAGTGTGACGGGGAAGAGGGTGTGTGGATCGTCAAGGAGGCCAAGCCATGAGCGTAAAGGCAGCCAGCGCCTTGAAAAGTCGGCACCTGTTGGGCATTGACCCCCTCACGCCGGAGGAAATCCAGCTCATCCTGGATACCGCCGAGCAAATGCGGGAAATTGCCAAAAGGCCCATCAAGAAGGTGCCGGCTCTCCGCGGCAAAACCGTGGTGAACCTGTTTTTGGAGCCCTCCACCCGCACCCGCTTTTCCTTTGAGGTGGCGGAAAAGCGTCTTTCTGCCGACACCTTGAACTTTTCCGCCTCCGGCTCTTCGGTGGAAAAGGGGGAAACCCTCATTGACACCGCCCGCAACCTGGAGGCCATGGAGCCCGATTTCATCGTGATTCGCCACCCTCACCCCGGCGCTCCCCACATGCTGGCCAAGGTGCTCAAGGCCTCGATCATCAACGCCGGCGACGGCACCCATGAGCACCCCACCCAGGCGCTCCTGGACGCCCTCACCATCCGCCTGCGGCGGGGAACCCTGGAGGGACAGGTGGTGGCCATTGTGGGGGACCTGCAGCACTCCCGGGTGGTGCGATCCAACGTGCTGTTGCTTTCCCGCATGGGCGCCCAGGTGCGGGTGGCGGGACCGCCCAGCCTGGTGCCGGTGGGCATGGAAAAGCTGGGGTGCCAGGTCTTTTACCGCATGGAGGACGCCATTCGCGGCGCCGATGTGGTGATGATGCTGCGCATCCAGCTGGAACGCCAGGAGCGCATGAACTTCCCCACGGTCCGCGAGTACTTCGATCTCTTTGCGTTGACGCCCGAGCGCTTGAAGCTGGCGAAGAAGGACTGCTTGGTGATGCACCCGGGGCCCATGAACCGGGGCGTGGAAATTGACTCGCGGGTGGCCGACGGCCCGCAATCGGTGATCCTGGAACAGGTCACCAACGGTGTGGCGGTGCGGATGGCGGTTTTGTACCTTTTGGCGGGAGGCAGCGGTGAGCCGGTTGCTGATTAAAAACGGCAGGGTGGTGGACCCCAGCCAGAAGCTGGACGAGGGGCTGGACGTCCTGGTGGTGGACGGGAAGATCGCGCGCATTGCCGAGCGCATCACCGACAAGGACGCGGAAGTGGTGGACGCCACAGGTCTCGTGGTGGCGCCGGGCTTTATTGACGTGCACGTCCACCTCCGGGAGCCGGGGTACGAGTACAAAGAAACCATCGAAACCGGCAGCCAAGCTGCCGCCGCCGGCGGTTTTACCGCCGTTTGCTGCATGCCCAACACCAACCCCGTCAACGACAACCCGGCGGTTACCGAGTACATCCTGGCGCGGGCGCGGGAAGCGGCCGCCGCCCGCGTGTACCCCATTGGGGCGATCAGCAAGGGGCTCGCGGGGGAGGAGCTGGCGGAAATTGGAGAAATGGTGCGGGCCGGGGCGGTGGCCTTTTCCGATGATGGCAAGCCCGTGGTTTCCTCCTACCTCATGCGCCGGGCCATGGAGTACAGCCTGCTCTTTGACGTGCCCATCGTGGATCACTGCGAGGAGCCCACGCTTTCCGCCCGCGGGGTCATGCACGAAGGGGCGGTGGCTACCCGCCTGGGGTTGCGCGGCATCCCCGCAGCCGCCGAAGAAGTCATGGTGTGGCGAAATGTCATCCTGGCCCAGCTCACCGGTGCCCGGGTGCACGTCGCTCATCTCTCCACCGCCGGCTCCCTGGAGGCGGTACGGCAGGCCAAGGCCAAGGGGTTGCGGGTGAGCTGCGAGGTCACCCCCCATCACCTGACGCTCACCGACCAGGCGGTGGCCGAGAGCAACTACGACACCAACACCAAGATGAACCCTCCCCTGCGCTCGGCGGAGCACGTGGAGGCTTTGGTGGAAGGGGTTCTGGACGGCACGGTGGATTGCCTCGCCACCGACCATGCGCCCCACCACTGGGACGAGAAGAGCGTGGAGTTTGACAAGGCCCCCTTTGGCATCGTGGGCCTGGAAACCGCGCTGCCGCTTACCTTCGATCTTTTGGTGGTGAAGCACCGCATGCCTCTTTCGCGTTTTGTGGCTTGCTGGTCCACCAACCCCGCCCGGCTTTTCAAGCTGCCCGGCGGCACCTTGAAGGTAGGTTCGCCGGCTGACATCACGGTTTTTGACCCCGAGCTGCGAGCGGTGGTCAACCCCGAGAAGTTCCGCTCCCGCTCCCGCAACACGCCCTTTGCCGGCAAGCGGCTGCGGGGGTGGCCGGTGATGACGGTGGTGGGGGGAAAGGTGGTGTACCGCCGTGGCTGAAGGGGAAAAGCGTGTGGTGGTGGTGGACGACTCCGCCACCCAGTGCGCGGCGTTCCGCAAGTTTTTGGAGGAGCGGTACCCGGGCAGGGTGCGGGTGGAAACTTACACCGACCCCAAGCAGGCCTTGCAGGCTTTGGGCTCGGACGTTCACCTTTTGCTCTTGGATTGGGAAATGCCGGAAATGGACGGCAAGGTGGTGCTGGAGGAAGCGGTCATGCGCGGGGTTAACCCCAAGCGCATCATCGTCACCTCCGCCCACCCCGCCGATCGCCTGCACGAGGTCTTCGACACCACCGGCTGTTTGTGCGTCATTGAAAAGAACGAACCGGAGCAACAGGCGGCTTTTTTGCAAATCCTCGACTCCATCATGAGGCGGTAGGCGCGGAATCTCCCTTGCCGCAGGCGTGTTTTGGTGAGCGAGTGAAAACCATGATTGAGCTTTCCCCAAGCCGTGCCTCCTGGCCGCGGGAGCTTTCCGCCGACCGCCCATTGATGGACATCGTTGCCTCCCACTTTGGCCAGCCGCCGCGCTTTCAGGTGGTGAGCCAGCGTTTGCTGGCCGTGGCCGGCACCTCCCCCACGGTGGAGCGGCTTTCCTGCTACCTGGTGAGCGGGAGGCCGGTTTCCCTGCACCTGGTGCGCTTTCACCCGGGGGCTCTGCCGCCCTGGTTTACAGGGTCTTTCCTGGCCGGGGAGCGGCTGGGGGCGCTTTTGGAAGGGCAAGGGTGGCCTCGACAGCAGCTCGCGGTGTCCTTTTTCCCGGAGGCTTCCGGGCCTTTGGCTCACCTGCCCTGGGAAAGCCTGGGTTTTTCTGCGTTTCCTGCCTGGGTGCGGCGTTTTTGGGTGGGGGAGGGGGGTCAAAAAAGGGTGGTTCGGGTGTGGGAAATCCTGCCTTGGAGCCTCTGGCTCCCGAACGCATCGGGAGGGGCGCAATGACCCCCTCAGGGCCGGCGTGGCAGCTTTTGGCCCGGGCGGCGGAAGGGCACGGCGGCCGAAACCCTTACCTTTGCACGCTGGAAGGGGTTTGGAGCTTCCAGCAGGTGCTGGAGGAAGTCACCCGCGCGGCCGCTTTCCTTTTGGCTCACGGTGGGGAGGTGGGGGAGCGGCTGGTTCTGGCCATGGGGGATCGGGCGGAAATGGTGGTGGCCTTTTGGGCAGCGCTGTGGGCAGGGATGGTGGCGGTGCCGGTGGCGCCCTCCTTTTCCCCCCGGGAGCTGCGGGAAATCCTGGTGGATTCGGAGGCACGTATAGCCCTGGGGGATGCCACCTCCGCCAAAGCGCTGGCTTCCGCCGCCGAGGGGCTTTCGGTGCGTTTGTTCTTTTGCGCTGACAAGCCACCCTGGAGCAGCACCACCCAAACGGCTTCGCCCGTAAAGCCCGGGGGTTCGGAGCCGGCGCTCATCCTTTACACCTCGGGCACCACCGGCCGCATGAAAGGGGTGGTGCACAGCCACCGCAACGCGCTGGCGGCGGCCGGCGGCTTAGGCCCGCAGGTTTTGAGCTTAACCCCCGAGGACCGGGTTTTTTCCGCAGCGCGCATGTTTTTTGCTTACGGCCTGGGCAACTCCGTGTACATCCCGGCGGCCTGCGGTTGTGCGGCCGTGGTGCACCCGGGTCCGGTGCTGCCGGGTGTGGTGCGGGAAATTCTGGAGCGATTCCGCCCCACGGTGCTTTTTGCGGTGCCCAGTCTTTACCGGGCGCTGGCGCCACAGCCCGGGGTGCCGTGGAGGAGCTTGCGCTGTGCGGTAAGCGCCGGGGAAAAGCTTCCCCCCGAACTCTGGCAGCTCCTCACCCGGCGGGCCAGGGTGCCGGTTCTGGACGGCCTGGGCATGACCGAGACCCTCCATCACTTCACCTCCAACCGCCCTGGCGAAGTAGCTCCCGGAAGCGTGGGGCGACCCCTGGCCGGCTTTTCCCTGAAGGTGCTGGACGAGCAAGGGCAAGCGGTGGGAGAAGGCCAGGTGGGGGAGCTTTGGGTTTCCGGTCCTTCGGTGATGGACGGGTACTTCCGCCAGCCGGAAAAAACCGCAGCGGTCCTCAAGGAAGGCTGGCTGCGCACCGGCGATTTGGTGAGCGTGCGCGGTGGCTTTGTGTACCACTGCGGGCGGCGGGACGATTTGGTCAAGCTTTCGGGCATTGCGGTTTTCTTAAGCGAGGTGGAGGAGGTCCTCAAGAAGCACCCCGGGGTGGCGGAAGCAGCGGTGGTGCCGGTGGAGCGGGGGGCCGGGGTGGCAACGCTCAAGGCTTTCATCGTGCCCCGCCCGGGAGAGCCTCCCCAGGCCAACGAGCTCTTTCGCTTTTGCCGCCGCCGTTTGGCCGCCTTTAAGGTGCCGCGGGAGTTCGAAATGGTCGAAAGCTTGCCCTATACCCTCACCGGTAAGCTCCGACGCTTTTCTCTGGCGGCTCCCCGCTGATCTGCTAGGATAGCCTCGTGCGACAAATACTCGATATCCGCAAGGCCAAGGTGGCGGTGGAGCTCACCAACCGCTGCAACTTGCGCTGCGGCATGTGCCCCATGAACAAGCTGGGCCGTCCGGATGCCGACATGCCGTGGTGGCTGGTGGAAAAGGTGGCCGGGGAATTTGCCCGCTTGGGTATCCGGGTGAACTGGCTCCACGAAATGGGGGAGCCGCTTCTGTACCCGCGCTTGCCGGAAGCCATTGACCTTTTCCCCGGTTGCTCGGTTTCCACCAACGCCATGCTTTTGGACGAAGAAATGGGGCGCAGGCTCCTGCAAACCAGCTTACGGCGCATCCGCCTGTGCGTGGACACCGTAAACCCCCGGGTCTACCCGTTCATCCGGCGGGGTGGCATCTTTGAGGAGGTGGTGGCCAACATCCGCACCTTCCTGGAGCTTTCCAAGGGCAAGGACATTGTGGTGGAAATCCAGCGGATGATCACCACCCAGACCGCCCATGAAAGCGTGCGGGATTTCCAGGAGTTCTTTGGACTGGACCGCTACCCGCAGGCCAAGGTCATTGAAAAAACCTGCGAGCCGCTGGACACTTCGGACGAAACCCCCCTCCACGAGAGCTTTTACGGCTGCTTCCAGGGCTACCCCTTTGCCTGGTTCATCGTGTTGGCCGATGGCAGGGTAACCCACTGCTGCTACGACGCCCACGGTCAGCAGTGCATTGGCGATTTGAAAACCCAAAGCGTGGAGGAAATCCTCGAAAGCGCCAAGATTCCCGCCATGATGGAGGCGTTCAAGGCCAAGGATTGGGGAACCTTACCGCGCTGCGGTGAGTGCTACAAAAACGCTGAAGCCAAGCCGCCCTTTTACGACTTCCTCATTGCTTCAGGCCGCCGGCTGGAGCGCTCTCTGCCTGTGGTTCCTCTGGCTCGGCGCCTCATCAACCGGTAAGCACCGTGCCCAAAGCGCAGTGGGGGGAGGACGCGGAGTTTTTCGGTCCCCGACACGGGGCTCGGGAAAGCCGGATCCTCCGTTTGCTGGCCGGCACTAAGCCCGGCTTGCACCTGGAGTGCGCTGCCGGTCTCGGTTCGTTGAGCCGGGCTCTGGGGGCCCGGGGCTTTCGGGTGGTGGCGGTGGATGCTTCCCTGAAGTCGCTGGCCGTGGCTAGAAAGCTGGCCGGAGCTGGTGCGTTTTTCCCGGTGGTTGCCGATGCTTGCCGGCTACCCTTTCGCCCCGGCACCTTTTCTTCCGCCACCTCGGCGGAAACCCTGGAGCACCTCCCCGAGGACGCCCAGGCCCTTTCGGAGTTTGCCCGGGTGTTGCAAGAAGGGGGGGTGCTGGCGGGGAGCGTGCCCCACGATCCCAAGCAGTGGTCGGCTTGGGACGAATGGGCCGGGCATGTGCGCCGTTACCGGAAGGAGGAGCTTTTGGAGAAGCTTACGCAAGCAGGCTTCCGCGCCCGCGTCACGGACTGGGGCTTTCCTCTGGTTCGGCTTTACGACGCGGTTTTCCTCCGCCGGGTGAACCGCCGGCGCCTGGAAATTTCCGGACCTGCGGCTGGGGACCCCAAGCTCCGCTGGGTGGCAAGGATCGGGCGCTGGCGTTGGGTGGTGGCGGCGGTGCGCTGGCTGTTTGCGTTTGACAGCCTTTTTGAGGGTTCGGGCCGGGGCGTGGGCTTGCTATTTTTCGCTCAGAAGACCGCTGGCCCGAACGTAAACTAAAGAAGGGACGGCCATGACCGAAGCAGGGAAGGCGCCGAGGTTGGCGTGGGAAGAAGCGGGAGAAGGCATCCCGGTGGTTTTGCTCCACGGGTTCCCCTTTTGCCGGGATATCTTTGCCCCGGTGATGCCGGCCCTGGCCCAGGTGGGGCGGGTGGTGGCGGTGGACCTGCCGGGTTTTGGCCAGTCCCCGCCGCTTCCCCCCGGGTTTTCTTTGGCCGATGTGGCCAGGGAAATCGTCGCGCTCCTGCAGGCGCTGGGCTTGCAACGCACGGTTTTGATCGGGCACTCCATGGGCGGCTACGTGGCCTTGGAGGTGGCCGCGCAAAAGCCGGAACTGCTTTCCGGCTTGGTGCTTTTGGCGTCCCACCCGCGGGCCGACACCCCCGAAGCCAGGGCCAGAAGGCAGGAAGCCGTGGAGGCCATCCGCCAGGGGCGACGGGCGGAGTTCCTGGAGGGCTTTTTGGCCAGGCTCCCAAGCCCCTGGACCCGGCAGCACGCGCCCCGGCTTTTGGAGGAAGTGCGGGCCATGGCCGAGGCGGTGAGCGACCAGGTGCTGGTGGGCTTTTTGCAAGCCATGGCGGCGCGGAAGGACCACACCGAAACGGTGCGGAAGCTTGAGGTGCCGGTGGGTGTGGTGGTAGGAGAGGCGGATCCTTTGATCCCCCACGAACTCGCCAGGGATACGGCCGCCCAGGCCTCTCGGGGGAGGCTGGTGGTGATTCCGGAAGCGGGGCACCTGCCGACCCTGGAAAAACCGGTGTTCACCGCTGAAGCTCTGGCGCGGCTGGTACGGGAGGCGGCCAGCTAATGTGCGGCCGCTTCGTCCAGGCCACCCCCGGGGAGGTAATTGCCGAGGTTTTCGGCTTGTCTGAGGTTCCTGAGCTCGCCCCCAGGTACAACGTGGCGCCCACTCAGCAAGCCGCGGTGGTGCGCCCGGAAGCAGGGGGAAGAAAGCTTGTTTTTTGCCGCTGGGGGCTTATCCCCTCCTGGGCCAAGGATCCCACTATAGGCAACCGCCTGATTAACGCCCGGGCCGAGACCTTGCGGGAAAAACCCTCCTTCCGGCGGGCGCTTTTGACTCGCCGTTGCGTGATCCCCGCCACCGGATTTTACGAATGGAAACGCGAGGCAGGCACGAAGATCCCGTACTTTTTTCGTTTGCAAAGCGAAAAGCCCATGGCCCTGGCGGGTCTGTGGGAGCACTGGCAGCCGCCGGAAGGGCCCCCCGTGGAGTCCTTCACCATCATCACCACCGAAGCCAACGAGTTCATGAAGGCCATCCACGACCGCATGCCGGCCATTCTTCCCCAGGAAGCGCTGGCGCTCTGGCTGGACCCTGCCCCCCGGGATGCCGCGGCTCTTCAAGAGCTGCTGAGGCCGGCGCCCTCCGGTTGGCTGGAGGCCTTCCCCGTGGCCCGCAAGGTCAACAACCCCGCTTACGACGCCCCCGACTGCATTGCCCCGGTGGGCCCCGTGATTTCCGGGTAATGGCGGAAGCGCCGGTGGTACCAGAAGTACTGGTCGGGATAGGTACGGATGGCGGCTTCCAAAGCGGCGTTGCAGGTGGTGGCCACCGCCAGGCGCACCTGCTCCTCGTCCGAAGCGGTGGGAACTGACAGAGGCTGCAGGCGGAGGTGGTGCCTTCCGCCTTCCACCCGATGCCCCACCATCACAAACAGCGGCGGCCGGTAGCGGGCCACGATGGCTCCCGGGAGCGGCAAGGTGGAAACCGGCCTGCCAAAAAACGGGGCAAAGGTGCCCCGGGGGCCGGCGTCCTGATCCGCCACCATCACCACCGCCCGTCCTTCCTGTAGCGATTTGAGGATTTCCCGCGGGGCGGTGCGCCCCTTGGAGATGAACTTCACCGCGTCCCCGGGGATGCCGAGGATGAAGCGGTCCACGTAGGGGTTGTGCTGGCGCCCCACCAGCAGGGCGCAGGGGATACCCCGGGCCGCCAAGGCTGTGACGTACAGGGCCCAGGCCCCCAGGTGGGCGGTGACGACGATGGCGCCTTTCCCCTGGGCCAGAGCCTCCCTGAGCTCCTGTTCCCTCTCCACGGCTACCAGCTCGCTTACCCGCCGGCGGTCCCGCCCGGCAAAGCGCACGAACTCCGCCACCGTGCGGCCAAAGTTGCGGGCGGCGGCAGCCGCCAAACGCTGGCGTTCCCGCAACGAAAGTTCAGGAAAAGCTATTTCCAGGTTGGCAAGCACCAGGTGCCGGCGAATGCGTAGCCACCAGCCCACCTGCCCCACCACCGCTCCCAGGGCCAGGGCCCAGGGGCGCGGGAGAGCCCGAAAGAAAAGGGCCAAAAGCCAAAGCCCGGCATACTCGGCCAGGTGGCGCGCCTTCATGGCCGACCGTTGAGCTCCGGGAGGGCCTGCCTGGCTTCCTGCATGAGCTGACGGAACCCTTCGCGGTCCCCGGCTTCCACCAGCTTGACCAGCTCTTCCAGACTTTTTCTGGTGGCCTCGTAAACCTGATGGCGGTGGGGGTTCAAGCGCTGGATGTCCAGGTACAGGTCGGGATCCTCGGACAACACCGAAGCGGCGGTGGCGGCCTGGCGTTCGAAGGTGGTGGAGGCGCAAGCGGCCAACTCCCGGGGATCCAAGCCGGAAGCGGCAAGAGCGCGGCCAAAGAGCATGCCGGTGAGGTGCGCCAGCCCCAAAAGCCACCCCATGAGCCGGTCGTGGTGGGGGAAGGGCACGGGGATCACGTGCGTGTAAGGGTGCTGCAGAAGCGGCAGGATCGTTTGCTGCTCCAGCTCGGGTTCCCGGCGGCAGGCAAGGACAAAGGTGAGCGACTGGTAAGGGGATTTGCCAGGCCCAAACATGGGGTGAAGACAGGCCACCCGTACCCCCGCTTCCTCCGCTTCCCGCAGGGCTTCTTCCAGATGGGACTTGATGGAGGCAATTTCCACCACCAAACCCGGAGGACGCAGGCCAATGATTTCCGAGAGCACCGCGGGAGTGCGGTCTAAGGGCACGGCAACGATGATGAAGGCGTACTGGGAAAGCGGCACGTCAGCCAAGCGCGTGTAAAGCCCTTCGGAAGGGGGCACCGGGCTCCAGGCGGGGTCCAGGGCTTCCACTTGATGGCCCACCAGCGTCAAAAAATGGCGGAACCACCCCCCCATGGCCCCCGCGCCCCCCACCACCAAGACCTTCTGGCCGCGCTGGCGCCGCAGCTCCACACCTACCCGGTGCTGGCGCTCCACTGAGCCGCGGATGACCGCGGCAAAAATGGCTTCCATGATTTCCGGGGAAACACCGCAGGCTTCCGCGTGCTGGCGGGCGCGGGTGAGGACCCGGTCCTCCACGTCCCGCACCACCACCGGGAGCCCCTGTGCCGCTTTTACCTGCCCCACCTGCGCGGCCAAATCCATACGCCGGCGCAAGAGCTCCAAAAGCGCCCGATCCACATCGGCAATGGCGTCCCGAAGTTGCGCTAGATCCATGCGCCCCTCCTTGGGCATGCTAGCGCACTTTGTCAGGGCTTTGGCCGGGGGTCTAGAGGATGGCGGAAACCAGAAGCAAAAGGGTCAGCGCCGCCAGCATGAGCTCCAGCGCCGGTGCTTGCGGGCTTGTGGTGCGGTCGGTCATTTCTCCCTCCGAGGAGACTACGGAAACCAAAGCCCGCCCGTTGGGCGTGCTAGCATGCCCCCGTGACGCGGGAGGAGATCTTCAAGCTTACGGAAATGGTGAGCTGCGCCGGTTGAGCCTCCAAGCTGGGTCCGGCGGACCTGGCCCAGGCTCTGGCGCAGCTTTCCTTCCCTTCGGACCCCCGGGTCCTGGTGGGTGGTGACCGCCTGGACGACGCGGGGATCATCGAGCTTAATCCGGACCTGGCGCTGGTGCAGACCGTGGACTTCTTCACCCCCATCGTGGATGACGGCGAAGATTTTGGGTTTATTGCCGCTGTCAACGCGCTTTCGGACATCTACGCCATGGGTGGTGAGCCTCTTTCCGCTCTTGCAGTGGCGGGGTTTGCCCCGGATGTGGTGCCGCTTTCGGTGCTTGGGGATATCTTCCGCGGCGGCGCCCAAGCTTGCGAGCGGGAAGGCGTGGTGCTTTTGGGCGGGCACACCGTTCGCTCTCCTGAGATCTTTTACGGCCTGGCGGTCACCGGCACGGTCCACCCCAGGCGGTTCTTGACCAAGGCGGGAGCCCAACCGGGGGACCTCTTGGTTCTCACCAAGCCTTTGGGCACCGGTTTGCTTTCCACCTGGCTCAAGCGCGGGCAAATGCCTGAGGAGTTCTTGCAGCCACTGGTGGCTTCCATGAAGGAGTCCAACCGGGAGGCCTCCCGGGTGCTGCGCGAGCACGCTCATGCCCTCACCGACGTCACCGGCTTTGGCTTGCTGGGCCACGCGCTGGAGATGGCTAAGGCGTCAGGCGTGGCTTTTGAGCTCTGGGCTTCCGCCGTGCCGTTGTTGTCTGGAGCCATGGAGGCCGCTTGCGCCAAAGCCGTGGCGGGGGGGCTGAAGGCCAACCGGGCTTGGGTGGGCGAACGGGTGAGCGGCTGGGACCACATCCCCGAGGAGTGGGCCTTGATCCTCTGCGACCCTCAAACCTCCGGTGGGCTTTTGGCCGCGGTGCCTGCCCAAAGCGCAAAAGAGCTTTTGGAAAAGCTGCCCCACGCAGCGGTCATCGGCACCGTCACCTCGGGGACTTCCGGGACCATCGCGCTTACAATGGAACCCAGGAGGTAGCCATGAAGCTCCGTTGGCTTTTTTCCGCTGCTTTGACCGGTGGCGTGTGCCTGGGTTTAGCCTGGTCGGCGGAGCCCCCTGCCGTCATTTCCAGCGCCGATGGGGGGCAGACGCTGTCACTTACGGTGTACAACGTGGGTCGGGCCTTGGTACGGGACAGCCGGCCGGTGGTGTTGCCTTCCGGCGTGGTCAAGCTGGAATACCGCGACATTGCTGCCAGGGTGATGCCGCATACCGTGGCGTTCATGGCCGACGACACCGTGGTGCTGGAGCAAAACTACGAGTACGACCTGCTTTCTCCCAAAACGCTTTTGGCCAAGTTCTTGGGCAAGGAAGTGACTTTGGTGCGGGAAGAGCCGCGCCTGGACGGCCCCGGCACCGTGCGACAGGAAATCCGGGCCACGCTTTTGTCCATGGAAAACGGCACGGTGTGGCGGGTGGGTGATCGCATCGTGGCCAATCCAGCCTACCGGGAGCTGGTTTTTGATTCGGTGCCGCCTTACCTTCGGGAAAAACCCACGCTGGTTTGGCTTTTGCAAAGCCAGAAGGCGGGACCGCGAACGGTGCAGGCCACCTACCTCACCGAAGGCATCACCTGGCGGGCCGACTACGTGTTCAGCCTGGACCAACAGGGGGAGAAAGGGGCCTTCACCGGCTGGGTGACGCTTTCCAATAACTCCGGGGCTTCTTACCCGGAAGCCAGGCTGCAGCTGGTTGCCGGGGAAGTGCACGTGGTGCGAGAAGAGCGGCCCCGGGAAGCGGTGATGGCCGAAAAAATGATGGCCAAAGCCCCCGGCATGGCAGAAGAAGTCTTGGGGGAGTACCACCTTTACACGCTGGAGCGCCCCACCACGATCCTCGACCGCCAGGACAAGCAGGTTTCATTGCTGCAAGCTTCCGGGGTGAAGGCCATCAAGCACTTTGTGGTCGCCGGCTTTCCTTACTACTTTTGGTCGCGGCAGGACCTCCATCGTGAGCCGGTACGGGTGAAGCTGGAGATGGCCAACACCGCCGCCAATGGCTTGGGTTTGCCGCTGCCGGCGGGGACTGTGCGCGTGTACCAGCGGGATAGCCGCGGCGCCGAGCAGTTCATGGGGGAAGACCGGATTGAACACACCCCAAAAGACGAAACCGTCAAGTTAGAAATAGGCACGGCCTTTGATGTGGTCGCTGAGCGGGTGCAGACGGACTTTCGCTCTTTTGACAAAGTGACGGAAAGCGCTTTTGAAGTGCGGCTTCGCAACCACAAGGACGAGCCCATTACCGTGGAGGTTGAAGAAAACATCGGTGGCGATTGGGAAATGCTTTCCCATTCGCACCCCTACCAGAAGCGCTCGGCGTTGGTGGTGGTGTTTTCGGTGCCGGTGCCCGCTCATGGGCAGAGTACCTTGGCGTACCGGGTGCGGGTGCGGCACTAACGGGCGACGAGGGCGGCGCAGTAAAAGCCGGGGTAAAGGGCAAGACAGCGGTCCAGGGTTGCGGGGAGCACCGTCACATCGGCAAACCCTGCCGCACGAAGGGCGTTCTGCCAGCCTTCTTGACACAAAAACCCCGGGCGGCTGCGGATGCCATCCTGGTTTTTGGCCTGCTGGTAGCTTTTGAGCAGCAAAAACGGCAGCTCCAGATGCACCGGCGCTTGAAAGCTGGGGCGCATCAGCTCCCCCAGGACCAGAGCCCCACCGGGGGCAAGCAGGGTGCGCAAGCGTTGAAGAGCTAAAACCACGTCGCTGGCCAAATGCAGGACGTTCACCGCAAAAACCGCGTCAAAAAGCACTCCGGAGAGCCCTTGCTCTTCGGGGGCAAGCTCGATGTCGTAAGGCCGAGCCTCCAGTTGGCAACCTTCAGGCAGAAGCTGGCGGACCAAGCGGCTGCCCCGGCGCAGGAAGGCCGGGTGCACCTCGGTAAAGACGTAAAGGGCCGGGGGTTTGCTGGCGTCGGCTAGCGCTCTTAAGGCCGCCTCAGCGGCGCTCCCACCGCCACCCCCCAGCTCCAGGAGGCGCGCCTGAGGGCCCACGGCGCGGGCCAGGGCCAGGGCGGCCAGAGTGTTGGTGGGGGCGTAGTGAATGTTGCGGTTGGAAAAGTAGGAAAACCACAAATCCAGCTGGCTTAAGGAGAAAAGGGCTTCCTCGCCGGTGGTTTTTCCTGCCAGCACGTCAGGAAGCGCCTGGGTGGCCAGCTTCTGCACCGCCATGGCCGGCTCCGCTTGCGGGCTGGCCGCCACTGCTGCGGCAAAGGCAGCTTCCAGGTCAACGCTCGGCACGATGGCGGGTACGTGCACAATGCCGTCTTGCTCCTCAGCAAGCCCGTAAAGGCGCAGGCAGTCGAAAAGCCAGCGGGACAGGGCCAGGCCGTGGGGTGAGTGCCTCCGCAAGCGGGCAAAATCCTCGGCCGTTCCCGCAAACCCGCCCAGAGAGAGCTCGTGCACCAAAAAGCGAAGGCAGTCCCCCACGAAGGCGTCCAAAACCTCACAGGCCCGGGTGAACTCCCGGGTGAAAACCTCCCCGGGGACATCAGGAAGGAGAGCATCCAGGGCCTCCCGGGGGATGGGCTGGGGGAGCTTGCTCACGCCCCCTCCATTTGCGCCGTGAAAAAGGCGTCCACGGAGGCCATGATGTCCTCGGGGCTCTGCAGCTGGGAGAGCTGGCACCGTAAGCGGCGGCCGTGGGGTAAGCCGTGGGTGTACCAACCCACGAAGGTCTTGAGCTTGTGGAGAGCGGTTTTTGCGTCTTCTCGCTGCAAAACCCAGGAAAAATGCTGGCGCATGAGCCGGTACCTGTCCTCCAGGGTCGGTTCCTGGGGTTGCCGACCGGCCAGCAAATCGGCGGTTTGACGGAAGATCCAGGGGTTGAGAAGTGCGGCCCGCCCAATCATCACGCCCTGGCAGCCGGTTTCGCGGAACATGCGGAGGGCGTCTTCAGGCGTCTTCACGTCGCCGTTGCCAATCACGGGAATGGAAACGGTTTCCACCAGCCGCGCAATGGCGCTCCAATCCGCTTGCCCGGTGAACATTTGCTTGGCGGTGCGGGGGTGGAGGGTGATGGCATCTACGCCTTCGTCCTGAAAGATGCGCCCCAGCTCCAGGTAGGTGAGCCGGTCTGAACGCACCCCTAGCCGGAACTTAACGGTTAGCGGGATACGGATGCGCTTGCGCACCTCCCGGACGATGCGACGGGCCAGTTCAGGATCGCCGGTGAGGGCTGCCCCCGCACAGCCCTTGAGCACCTTGTTGGCCGGGCAGCCCATGTTGATGTCGCACACGTCCGCCCCCATGGCCTCCACCTGGGAAGCAGCTTCAGCCATGGTCTCGGGATCCGAGCCGTAAATTTGGATGGCAATGGGGCGCTCTTCCTCCACGAAGTGAAGCATGCGGAGGGTGCTGGGCTTTTCCTTCAGAAGCCCCACCGCCGAGATGAACTCCATGCTCACCAAACCGCAACCACCCAGCCTCCGGATCAGCAGGCGGAAGTCACGGTCGGTGATGCCGGCCATGGGGGCCAGCAGCAACGGCGGGTCAACGGAAAGCGCACCAATACGCATCGCCGTTGAATATAACAGAGGCGTTGTGCCAAGATTCCGCCATGCGCATACGTGCAGTGGGTGTCCTTGTGACCGGAGCGAGTCGCGGCATCGGCAAGGCGTTGGCGCTGGAACTTGGCCGCCGTCGCTGTCGTGTGGCTTTGGTGAGCCGCAACCCGGATGAGCTGGAGCTGGTGGCCCGGGAAGTGCGGGGCCTGGGTGGAGAAGCAGCGGTGTTTGCGGGGGACGTGGCCGACGCCCAGGCAATGGACGATCTGGCGCAGCAAGCGGCGTCCTGGCTGGGCCGCTGGCAGGTGGTGGTTGCCAACGCCGGGGTGGGTTTCCACGGCGAGGGGTGGCGGGCCTCTCCGGAGGAGGTGGGGCGTGTTGTTTCCGTGAACTTCATGGGGGTGGTCAACACCATCCGCGCAGCGGTTCCCTATCTCCGGCAGCACAATCCCTCCGCCATTGGGGTGGTGAGTTCCCTTTCGGCCCTGATCCCCTACCGAGGGGGTGGTGTTTACGCGGCCAGCAAGGCCGCCATCAACGCCTACCTTTCTTGCCTCAAGCTGGATTTGCGCGGGACGGGCACTGCTGTGGGCTGGGTGTGTCCGGGTCCTGTGGCCACCGGCATGATTGTGGACGGGGTGCCCCACCGCAAGCTCCCGCCTTTGGCCCGTCTGGCTGTTCCCATTTTGGAGCCCGAAAAAGTGGCAAGGACCCTGCTTCGGGTTTTGGAGCGGGGAGGGGGAAGCAAAGTGATCCCCTGGCAAGCTGCCTTTTTTGCGCGCTTTTACCAGCACATGCCGCGCCTGGCCGAATGGGTTTTGAACGTAACTGGAGCCGGAAGCGCTTAGTGTGATCACGATGTTAACAGAATGTGCCTGTCCTTTTGGTTTCAGTGTTTTGTTTTACACACACGAGGGGGTACTTGCGCATTGGCTATCGAATGTGATACAAAAGCGCACGGCGATGAACGGAGGGCATCAAAATGCTCTTGCTTTCAGTTGAATCGGAAAACGGGGCCACACTAACCTACCGTTTGCAGAAGACGAAAATTGCTGTGGGTTCCGCACCCAGCAACGATGTGGTGGTCACCGGCCCAGGCGTTGGTGATCGTCATTTGATCATTCAGCGCAGCGGGGAGGCCTTCACCTTTGTGACCGCCGAACGGCAAATGGTGGTGTTAAACGGTGAGCGCCGCTCCCGAGGGGTTCTTAACCCCGGCGACCGATTGCGTTTGGGCACCGTGACCCTGGTTTTCCGGGGCATGGTTGGCGGTGAAGTGGCCTTGACCGAGGAGGAGCCCCCGCGACCGATCAAAGCCCCGGCTCAGCCCACCGCCGAGTCGGTGGTGGTGCGTCCGGAGCCTGGAGGGTTTGCCCAGGCTCGCATGCGGCTTTTGGAGCTTTTTGCCCAAAGTCGGCCGGACCGCACCCATCAGCTCATCGCCATCCTGCGCGAGGCGGTAGGGGAGGCAGAATTTGCCTTGGTGATTCCCCGGGAAGGAGGGGGACCGGCAGCCGAAGGGGTGGTGTTGGCTTCCCTGTGGAGTGGGGAGCTGCCCAACGTACCGGCGGCAATTCTCCGGGAGCTGGCGACTCCGGGCAAGTTTGTGATTCAGGACGGAGCGAAGGATGGCGGTACCGCCTTTGTGGCCGTGCGAACGCCCACGGGCTCCCTGGTGGCGCTGCTGTTGGCCCGACCGGTGGGGGCGTTGGGTGATGAAGGCGTGGCGCTGGTGGCGGAAGCCGCGCGGCTTCTGGGGCTCTTCTGGGAGCAGGTGGAGCGCATGGACTCAAGCTTCACCAGCTGGGAGCTGGAGGCACGCCACCGCCTGGAGATGCTGCTTCCTGGCACCTCCCAGGCCATCCAGGTGCTGCGCGATGGTCTTCTGCAAGCGGCCCGCGGTCTGGAGCCAGTTTTGATTTGTGGGGCTCCCGGGTCGGGGCGTACGGAAACCGCCCGCATTTTGGCCACCTTGGGGCCGGTGGCCGGTCGTCGGGTGGTGATTTTTGAGGGCCGCGACGCCTCTCTGGAGGTTCTGCGGCAGGAGCTCTTTGGCCCATCGGGCAAACCCACCTTTACCGGAACCATGGGTGGCTTGGTGGGCGAGGCGCGGGGCGGCCTTTTGGTGGTTCGCAACGCCGAGCTTTTGCCGGAACCCATTCAGGTGGAGCTGGTGGGTGTGGTCAAAACCCAGGCCCAGCAGCCATTGTCGTCCACCAGCACCCGGTGGGTGGTGACCTGCGGCGAGGATCCACTGGCTTTGGTACAGCAGGGCAAGCTGTCTTCGGCTTTGTTCATGGTGTTTTCCTCGCGCATGCTGCGGGTGCCACGCCTAGAGGAACGCAAGGAGGATTTGCCCTTGATTGTCGCTTCCCTGTTGCGACAGGTGGCGGCAGAGCAAGGGAAAAACGTGCGCGGCATTACCGTGGAGTGCCTGAACGCGCTGCTGTCCCGGAGCTTTCCCGGGCAAATGGCGGAGCTGGTGGGGGAGTTGCGACGGCTGGTGGCAGCCACCGCCGAGGGCGATATGGTGCGCTGCGACGAGCAGGTGACGACGGTGGCCGCCAAGAGCGGTGGGGTGGAGGGTGCGGAGGTCCTGCTCTCGGACAACCTCAAAGAGGTGGTGCCCAAGGTGGAGCAGCTCATCATCGACCGGGTGATGCGCAAGGTGAAGGGCAATCAGTCCAAAGGCGCGAGGATTCTGGGCATCTCCCGGGGCGCTCTCATTGCCAAGCTCAAGGAGTACAGCATCCCCGACTACCGCTACCTCCGGCGCCGGCGCGGGGTGTGAGCTTTCTTAGGTCTCCCGCAAGGTAAACGCCCCGGGCAACAGCTCCCGGAGGGAACGAACCTGGGTTTTGTGGTTGGCGTCTTGGGTCACCACCAACAGGTCAGGGTTGAACTCCGCCAGCACCTGTCGGCACGCGCCGCAGGGCAGCAAATCGTGCTGGTTGCCGACGATGGCTACGGCCACCGGCCGAGCCCCGGCCAGCACGGTGGCGGCTATGGCGTTGCGCTCGGCGCAGATGGTCAAGCCAAAGGAAGCGTTTTCCACGTTGCACCCCGTAAAAACCCGCCCGTTATCGGCTAAAATCGCGGCTCCCACCGGAAAGCGCGAGTACGGGGCGTAGGCCTGGGCTTGCGCTTGTTTGGCTTTTTCAATGAGCTGGCGGATGATCACCGGTGCAAGGTCCATGTTTTCACGATACAGCCTCTTGCCCTTCCGGTCCAGCTTTGTGCCTGTGAAATCTTGACCAAAGTCTGGCAAGCGTGTAACCTCCCGGCGGCAGGAGTTGCCAGGGAGGGTACGATGGGACTTGAAAATCTCAAAATCCCAGAATGGGGGGAAAGGATTGGTTGGGATGGGCAAAAGATTTCCGTGCCCGATAAGCCCATCATTCCTTTCATTGAAGGTGACGGCACCGGGCCCGATATTTGGCGCGCCACCAAGCGGGTTCTGGATGCGGCCGTGGAAAAGGCCTACGGTGGCCAGCGCAAAATCGCGTGGGTGGAGGTGTTGGCCGGGGAAAAGGCGTTCAACCTCACGGGCAACTGGCTCCCCGATGAAACCGTTGAGGCCATTCAGTACTTCCGGGTAGCCATCAAGGGACCTTTAACCACGCCGGTGGGTGGGGGGATCCGCTCCCTCAACGTAACCCTGCGCCAGGTGTTGGACCTTTACGCCTGCGTGCGCCCGGTACGCTGGATTCCCGGGGTTCCTTCGCCGGTGAAGCGGCCGCAGGATGTGAACATGGTGATATTCCGGGAAAACACCGAGGACGTGTACGCCGGCATCGAGTGGCCCTCGGGCTCGGCCGAGGCCGAAAAGCTTCGCTCGTTTATCGAGCGTGAGCTGGGCAAGAAGATCCGGCCCGAGTCGGGGATCGGTGTCAAACCCATTTCTCCCTTTGGTTCCAAGCGCCTGGTGGCGAAGGCCATCCGCTACGCCCTGGAAAACCACCGGGACTCCGTCACCCTGGTGCACAAGGGCAACATCATGAAGTACACCGAGGGTGCCTTCCGGGATTGGGGTTACCAGGTGGCCAAGGAGCAGTTCGCCGATGTGGCGCTAACCGAGGAAGAGCTTTACAGCCAATTCAACGGCCAGCTCCCCGCCGGCAAGAAGGTGGTGATCAAGGACCGCATTGCCGACTCCATGTTCCAGCAGGTGTTGCTGCGGCCGTCCGAGTACTCGGTCATTGCCACCCCCAACCTCAACGGCGACTACCTGTCGGATGCTCTGGCAGCGCAGGTGGGCGGCCTGGGCATGGCCCCGGGGTCCAACCAGGGTGACGAGCACGCGGTGTTTGAGGCCACCCACGGCACCGCCCCCAAGTACGCAGGGCAGGACAAGGTGAACCCCGGCTCGCTGATCCTTTCCGGCGAGATGATGCTCCGCTACTTGGGCTGGACCGAAGCGGCCGACCTGGTGGTGAAGGGGTTGGAGAAGGCGGTGGCCGACAAGCAGGTGACCTACGACCTGCACCGGCAAATGGAGGGGGCCACCCTCGTTTCCTGCTCGGGCTTTGGGGAAGCCATCGTCGCCAGGATGTAGGTGGGCGGCCTGGCGGGAACGGGCGTAAGCTCCCACCGCCGGGGTTTGCAAAAGGAAACCGGCAAAGTTTGGGGCGCACACGGTGCGCCCCAATCGCCGTTGGGCTGCAAGCCCTGCCTGGCAGGGAAGCTGAGTCCACGAACGGCAACCCTTAGGGTGGGCTTGTTGCTCGACTATCATGGGTGCGGAGGGTTTCATGCCTGAGTTGCAGCGACCGAAGATTTCCGCGGTGATCACCACCTACAACGAAGAGCGAAACATCGGCGACTGCATTGAGTCGCTCCTGTGGTGCGATGAAATCGTGGTGGTGGACTCCTTTTCCACCGATCGCACCCCGGAAATCGCCAAGTCTTACGAGAAGGTGCGCTTTTTCCAGAGGCCCTACTACGGCTCGGCGTCGCAAAAGAACTGGGCCATGGATCAAACCCGGTACGAGTGGATCTTGATCTTTGACGCTGACGAGCGCTGCACCCCGGAGCTGCAAGCTGAAATCGAGGCCCTTTTGGCTTCCGGCCCCAAGTACGAGGCCTACACCATCAAAAGGCGGGTGTACTTCATGGACCGGGTCATCCGCTTTTCCGGCTGGCAGCACGACCGGGTGGTGCGGCTGGTGAAGCGCGGGGCAGGACGCTATCCCAACCGGAGGGTGCACGCCGACATGCAGACCCGCGGGCCCGCTCCGGTGCTGAAGAACCCCATGCTGCACTTCATGATTGAGTCTTTCGAGCAGTACCTCCCCCGCATCATCAAGTACGGCTTTTGGGGAGCGGCGCAAGGGTGGAAAACCGGCAGGAAGTCGGGCTTTCTTGAGGTGTTTGGTCGTTCCACCTGGCGCTTCATCCGCATGTACGTGTTCCAACTGGGCTTTCTCGATGGCATGGCGGGCCTGGTGTTTTGCATGCTGCAAGCCTTTGGAACGTACCTCAAGTGGGCCATCCTCTGGGAGTGGCGGGTCAACGCCGCCCGCGGCCGCATGCCCAACCTCCCGCCCTTTGATGAGGACGAAAAGGTTTGGGAGTGGAAGGCCGACGAGGGAAACGCTGAGGAGCAAAAAGTGAACGGCTAGCTCGCTGGAGAACCCGCCGGCACCAGCTTCCTCACGCGGCGCAGGAACTCCTCCGGACCCTCGAAGCCGGTGAGACGCAGATCCTGGGCTTCGCGGCCCTGGTAAAAGAACAGCACCGTGGGAACCCCCGCCACCCCGTAGGCCTTCCGCAGCTCCTCGGTTTCTTGAGAAATTTGGGTGAGGTCAACCTTGAGGCGGCGGAAGCTCGCAAGCTCGGCTTTCACCTCCGGACGGGAGAAGGTCTTCTCATCCAGCTCCTTGCAGGGCAAGCACCAGTCGGCGTAAAAGTCCACGATCACCGGTCCACCCTGGGCAATAGCCTCCTGCAACACCTGCGCGTTGGCCTTCTCCCAGGAAAGCTCCTGTGCGGTAATGGTGCCCGAGTGTGGCCAAAGCCACGCTCCCGCCAACACCAAAGCCAGCGTCACCGCCCGCATGAAGCGATCCACCGCGGCAATTTCGTAGCCCGGTCGAGCAATGACAGCCAGGTAAAAGCCACCGAGCACCAGACTTAACGCCAACAGCTTGTCCCCAAGGTCCCCGGGCAGCAGAGGTCGGGCAAAGTAAAAGGCCAGGGCCACCAGGAGCACCCCGAAAAGCTGACGCACCCCTTCCATCCACGCCCCGGAGTGGGGGAGTTTTTCCAGGCTGCGGGTGGAAAGGGCCAGAAAGAGGTAGGGAAGACCGAGACCCAGGGCCAACGTAAAGAAGAGCAAAAAGCCCAGCATCACCGATTGCTTTTGCCCCACGTAGGCCAGGAGGCCCAAAACGAACGGCCCAATGCACGGCGCTGCCACCAAGCCCACCACCAGCCCCATCACCAGCGAGCCCACCACCCCCTGGCGAGCACCAGCTACTCCAGAAACCCACGCGGGGATGCGGATCTCCCAAAGGCCAAACATGGATGCAGCCAAGGCCAAGACCACCACCACGATCCCGCCGGTGACCCACGGCGATTGCAACGCCGCACCGAAAAGCTTTCCGGTGAGAGCGGCCACCACCCCCAGGCTCGAGTAGGTCACGGCCATACCCAGCACGTAGAAGCTAGCAAGCAGAGCGGTGCGCTTGCTGCTTCCGGTTTGGTTGAGGAAAAACCCAACGGTCACGGGGATAATGGGGTACACACAGGGCGTGAGGTTCAACGCCAGTCCCCCTAGAAAAACCAGAAAAAGCTGCAAGAGAAGCGAAGCACCAGCAAAACGCTCGCTCACCGAGCCTTGGGCTACTGCGCCGCCAGCGGGTGCCGAGGGCACAGTATTGGCTGTCGGTGGGCTCACCGAGGCAGCCCAGGGCACCGAAAACGCCACCTTCTTGGGCGGCAGGCAGCTCACGTTGTTGCAGGCCTGGGCTTCAAGGAAGCCGGTAAGCGTAACCTCGCCGGCACCCGCCGGAGCCTTCACCGGGATCTTCACCCAGAAGCTCCCCTCAAAGAGCTCCACCGCTTGCTCAAAAACCTCCAGCTTGACCTTTTTCGGTTGTGGAAACTGTGGCTCCCCCGCTTCCCACCCCTGGGGAAGCTGCAGCTCCACGCGGGTGGGGATGAGGTAAGGATCGGAGGGGTTGGGAGGGTTCACGTGCCAACCTTCTTGCAAACGAACTTCCAGCGCCACCAGCCCGGCCTCTCCCCCCGGCTGTGGCCGGCGTTCCCAACCGGCTTGGGCCACGGAAAAGACCACCTCTTCGGCAAACACCGCGTTGGCCAGCAACAAGAACCCCAAAAACCACCGCCTCATGAAGCCTCCCCGGAGCCGCTGCTCCCCGCCCTATTTTGCCTGAGCCGGGGCAGAAGTAACTCCTGCGTGCCACCAAACCGCAAGTTTGGCGGTACGGGAGGTGTTTCTGCCGCCCGAGCGCTCCCTGGAGGTAATTCCGGGTTCTCGACAGGTGGGGCTTTTGGCGTTACAATACTCGCGCCGACTGGGGCGTCGGCAAATTGGTAAGCCACGGGACTTTGGATCCCGCATGTGCAGGTTCGAGTCCTGCCGCCCCAGCCAGCTTGTGTTTAGGGGGAGGGATGGACGGGGAGCTGCCGCTGATTGTGCTTTCGGGTCGAGCGCACCCGAACCTTACCGAGCGAATCTGCGATTACCTGCAAATTACCCCCGGAAGAATCGCGCTTTTTAATTTTTCCGACGGCGAAAACGCCTGCCAAATCGAAGAAAACGTGCGCGGCGGCGACGTATTCGTAGTACAGCCCACCTGCCCGCCGGTGAACGACAACCTGATGGAGTTGCTCATCATCCTGGACGCCTGCCGCCGTTCTTCGGCTCAGAGGATTACCGCGGTCATTCCGTACTTTGGTTATGCCCGGCAGGACCGGAAGGACAAACCCAGGGTACCCATTACCGCTAAGCTGGTGAGCGATCTTTTGACCTCGGCGGGGGCTACCCGCATCTTAACCATGGATTTGCACGCCGCGCAAATTCAGGGCTTTTTCAATATCCCGGTGGACCATTTGTTTGCTGCCCCGGTCCTCATTGAGGAAATTAAGAGGCAGGGGCTTTCTAACTTGGTGATGGTGTCCCCCGATGCCGGCGGTGTAGAACGGGCGCGCGCCTTTGCCAAGAGACTGGACGCCGGTCTTGCCATCGTGGACAAACGGCGCACCAGCCCCAACCACGCCGAGGTCATGCACATCATTGGCGATGTGGAAGGGAAAACCTGCGTCATTGTGGACGACATCATTGATACCGCGGGTACCCTGGTGAAGACGGCCGAAGTACTGCATCAGCGTGGGGCGGCGCGGGTGCTGGCGGCCGGTGTGCACCCGGTGCTTTCGGGGCCGGCGGTGGACCGCATTGAGGCCTCGGTGGTGGAGGAGGTCATCGTCACCGACACCATCCCCCTCGGCCCGCGGGCCTCTCAATGCGCGAAGATTCGCCAGCTTTCGGTGGCCGAGCTTTTGGGCGAAGCCATTCGCCGCATCCACGAGGCCAAGTCGGTGTCCAGCCTTTTCGTTTAACTGGGGATTTGTGGTAAGCTTTGCCGCCTCGTTTGGGGCGCAGGTAGGAGGATTGTGCCATGGGTGAGTTGGTCATCGAGGTGGAGCGTCGGGAACGCTTTGGCAAGGGAGCCAGCCGCAAGCTGCGGGCCCAGGGGCTGATCCCCGCGGTGGTCTACGGCGGGGGCAAGGAGCCGGTGCCGGTGGTGGTGAACCGCAAGTTTGTCACCGAGCTTCTCCACCAGGAAAAGGGCAAGAACACCATCTTTTTGCTGCGCATGAAGGGCACCAAGCAGGAGCGCCACGCCATGCTCAAGGACTTCCAGGTGGACCCCATCACCCAGCAGTACATCCACCTGGACTTCATCCGGGTCATGAAGGGGCAGCACGTGCGGGTGGAGGTGCCGGTGGAGTTGACCGGGGAATCGGTGGGGGTCAAGGCCGGTGGGTTCCTGGACTTCACGGGTCGTTCGCTGCACATTGAGTGCCCGGCCGATGCCATCCCGGAAAAGATCGTGGTGGACATTTCGCGGCTGCACATTGGCCAGCACGTTACTGCCGCCGATGTTTCGCTGCCGGCAGGGGCCAAGCTCCTGGATGATCCGCACAAGGTCCTGGTCACGATCGAAGGCCGAGCTGCGGCTGCTGAAGAGGAGCTGGCTGCGGCGCCGGCGGGGGAAGAGATGGCCGAACCCGAGGTCATTCGGCGGGGCAAGGCCGAGGCCGAGGAAAGCGAGGAAGAGTCCTAACCTGTGGAGCTGGCCGCGATCGTGGGTTTGGGCAACCCCGGAGCGGAGTACGAACGCACCAGGCACAACGTGGGCTTCCGGGTGGTGGACGAGCTCGCCCGGCGTTTTCGCTGTGGGTCCTTCAAGCCCCGACCCTACGCTTTGGTGGCGGAGAGATCAGGATCCCGCCGTGTGCTATTAGTAAAACCCACTACCTACATGAACCGCTCGGGGCAAGCGGTGGCGGCCCTCTGTCGCGAGGAAGGTCTGGTTCCAGCGCAAGTTCTGGTGGTTGTGGACGACGTGGACCTTCCTCTGGGGCAGCTGCGGCTCCGTTCCCGAGGAGGGCCGGGTACGCATAACGGCTTACGCTCGGTGGTGGAAGCCGTAGGGGAGTCGTTCCCGCGGCTGCGGCTGGGGGTGCGAGGCGCCCAACCGTGGAGCGATCTTGCTGCCTACGTGCTGGCGCCTTTTACCGAGGAAGAAGAACCGGTGGCCGAAGCGATGGTTCAGCGGGCGGCGGACTGCGTGGAAGAAGCGTTGTTTTCGGGATTGGCCCGGGCAGCCAACCGCTTCAACGTGAGGAACGCACTGGAGTGAAAACGCATAAGGTCCTCTTCGGGGCCGTTGCGGATTGGGCGTGGTGTGGTAATATGCAAGCTCCTTGCTCCCTCCCTGGATGAGGGGGCCGAAGGGCCGAAAGGAGACGGTATGCCGCTTTATGAGTTAGGTTTGGTGTTAACTCCCGATTTGGAAGACCAGGCAAGAGAAGCGTTCATCGGTGAGCTCAAGCAGCTCCTCGCCACCCAAGGGGCCACCATCGTCAAGGAAGACGTATGGGGCAAGAGGACGCTGGCTTACCCCATCCGCCATAAGCGGGAGGGTTACTACCTCTTTTGGCAGTTCGAGGCACCGGGAACCGCAGTGGCGCCGCTGGAGTACAAGCTGCGGCTCTCCGACGAGGTGCTTCGCTACCTGACGCTCAACCTCGACCGCGAGTTGCGGCGGGCTCGGAAGCTGTCGGCAGCGCGCGCTGCCCAACAAGCCGCCAAGGCTGCGGAACAGGGGACGGAAGCGGTCCCCGCCCCAGCAGCTGGTGAGGTCGGTGCATCACCGACGGAGGAGGCCTAATGTCCAAGAAAAAGTTCTTGAGCAAGCGCAAAAAGGTCTGCAAGTTCACGGCTGAAGGCATTGATTACATTGACTACAAGGACGTAGAGCTATTGCGCCAGTTCACGCCGGTTTCCGGGAAGATCCTGCCCCGCCGGGTTTCCGGTACCAGCCCCATTTACCAGCGCAAGCTCACGCGGGCCATCAAGCGGGCGCGGATCATGGCGCTTCTGCCGTTTGTGGGTGACTAACCCGGGGATTTTTTCCTCTTAAGCCATGGAAGGCACATCACATCGAGAAAACAAAGGGGCGGCGTGGTCCGGCCCCTTTGTTGCTGGTGTGGTGTCGCTTCTTTTTTACGGCGCGCTTTTTCTGGTTCCGCTAATTGGCGGCTTCGTGGCGCTCTTGTCTCCGCTTCCCCTGGTGCGGGAGCTGGCTTTGGGGAGGCCAGCGTTTACCGCTTGGGGCTGGGTGCTGGTGGTGCTGGTGGGAGCAGTTTTTTTGGCTTCCAGCAGCTGGCTGACCCTGGCGGTTACCGGTTATTTGCTGGTGGCGGTGTGGCCCACGGTGAGCGTGGAGGTCTGGCAGCGGCGCCCGTGGTCCACCGGCCGCTGGCTGGCAAACCTCACCTTAGGGGCGTGGGCTGTGGCAAGCTCAGTCGCCGCGGCGTTTTTGGGTCCCGAAAGGGTGGCGGAGGAGCTGCCTCAGTTGATGGTTCGCTGGATGCTGGGCCACCAGCAAACGGCCAAGCTCTGGGGTCTCGGGGAGTCCGAGTTGCTGCAGGCGGTGGCGGGAATGCTTGGCTACCTAACCCCTTTTCTGGTGGCCATTTACGTCATGGGGGTTGGGCTTTTGCTTTGGTCCAAGCTGCCGCTTTTGGGTTTCGCCCAGGGCCGTGAGTCGTTTCTCGCTTACGTTTCGGAGGAATGGCTTCCCTTGGGGTTCGTGGTGGGCGGGTTGGGCTGGGTTTTTGCGCCCGGCGCGTGGGGATGGTTGGCGGCCAACCTGCTCGCTTGCGTGTTAGCCTTGTACTTTGTGCATGGAACCGCTATTATTCTCGCGTATTTGGGTCCCCGCTGGGGCAGCAGTCGCTGGGTGCGGATGGCGGTGGTGGTTTTGGGGATCCAGGTGCCGATAGCGTTCATTTACGCTGGTCTTGGCTTGCTTGACAGTTTTGTCAGGCTGCGGCCATCGTCAGATAACGAGGGGAGTTCGTCATGAAGGTGATTCTGAACGAGCATGTTCCAAACTTGGGGGATCGCGGGCAAGTTTTGGAGGTAAAGCCTGGTTACGCCAGAAACTACTTGATTCCCAAGGGCCTTGCTTACGAAGCGACCCCGGCCAACCTGGCTCGTTTCCAGGCGGAGCAGAAGCGCTGGGAGTTGCGCCAGGAGAAGGAGAAAACCACGGCCAGTGAGTTGGCCGCTCGCTTGGCCGGGGTTGAGCTCACCTTCAAGCGCCGGGCCGGGGAGGAGGATACCCTTTACGGTTCGGTTACCGCTTCGGATATTGCCGAGGCTCTGGAAGCCAAAGGGTTTGCGGTGGATCGCCGGAAGGTGGTGCTGCCCCAGCACATCAAGCGGCTGGGCACCTACACCGTAGAGCTTCACCTGCATCGGGATGTAACGGTTCCTTTGGTGGTGCACGTGGAGCCTCTGGAAAGCCAGAGCTAGCCCTATGGAAGGGAGCCCAGCCTCCCGCCAAGTGAGCTGGAAGGGAAAGCTGCGCCGCCTATTGGCGGCGCCTTTTCGTTTTTTGCTGAAGGACGAGCTGGGCAGGATTGCTGAAACGGAGCGGGCTTTGAATCGCTTACGGGAGGAGCTCGGCGAAAGCCAAGCCCAGCTCTCCACGTTGGGCCAAGCGCTGCTAGAGGAGCGAACAACCCGGGAGCACGATTTAAGCGACCTGCGCCAGGCGTACCTGGCCACCCGCTCGGAGTTTGAAGAGGTCCGCGATATACGCCTCCCCAGGGTGGAGGCGGATTTTGCCAACTTCCAAAGGGCTTTTCTGGCGCTCCAGGGGGAGCTGGAGCAGCTACGGGATGTGCGGCTTCTGGTGCTGGAGCGGGCTGCCCAGGGGCTGCAGGGAGCTTTCGACGAGCTCCAGCGGGAGCTTGTCCGACTGCGGGACGAAGCGCTCCCCCGGGTGGAAACAACGCAAGGGTTGCTGCAAAAGGCGCATGAACAGCTGCAGCAAGAGCTGGAGTTGGTTCGCGATAGCCGGATGCCGGAGCTGGCCCGGGCCCTGGATGCGCTCCAACGGGGGCTTGAAGCTGTTCAGCACCTGGGCGAGGAGATTCGCGACCATCGCCTGCCGGCAGCTTCCGCCAGGCTTGAGGCGTTGGTGGAGCGGCTCTTCGAAGAGATCACGGTGACCCGCAGCCTGGTGGACCGCCTGCTGGCCCACGAGCCTTTGCAGGTGGAGCTTTCGGAGCAGCCCTGGGAGGAGGAGCTGCCGGAAGCAGTCCGTCGCGCCTGGCTGCGGTTTTTGGAGTCCCATCGGGGGAGCCGGCAGGAAATTCTGACCCGAGCTTCCGAGTACGTGGAGGTTTTCCGCGGGGCCGGCCCCGTGCTGGATCTGGGTTGTGGCCGGGGGGAGCTGCTGGAGGCGCTCACCCAAGCGGGAATTCCCGCCTTTGGTGTGGACAGCGATCCAGCCGCGGTGGCAGAGTGCCAACGGCGGGGCCTTGACGCCCGCGTCATGGACGCCCTGGAGGCCTTGGCGGCGCAGCCCCAGGGGAGCCTCGGTGGTGTGGCCTGCGTCCATCTCATCGAGCACCTCCCGGCGGCCCGCTGGATGAAGCTCTTTGAGCACGCGGCAAGGGTGCTGCGCCCGGGCGGCATCCTGGCGGTGGAAAGCCCCAACCCGGAAACCCTCAGGGTGGGGGCAGGGTTGTTTTGGGTGGACCCCACCCACCTCCGCCCCGTGCACCCGGAGGCGGCTCGCTTCGTGGCGGAAGCCGTGGGTCTTGAGCTGGTGGAGGTTCGCAAGCTGCGGCCGTTCCCTCCGGAGCAGCAGCTGGCCGCGCAAGTGAACGACGAAAGGTGGCGGCCTATTTTCCAGCAGTTGGATGCCTGGCTTTCCGGCGCTCGGGACTACCTTTTGGTAGCCCGCAAGCCTTTCTCCGAAAAGGCAGGTTCTTAGCTACAGAAGAGCCTTGCGTTGCAAGAGCTCTAAGCCGCTGCCCCCAAGTAGGGTTGAAAGAGCTCCTTTAGCTGCAAAAGGGTTTGCGCAAACCCCCGGTTTCGCACGGCTTCCAGGATCTCCTCGCGGCTTGCTGAGCGGGCCAGCTCTTTTGTGTCCTCCACAATGTCGAAAAAGTGCGAAAGCGGCGCCAGGGAAAGCGGGCGGAAGTTCTTCTCGTACCAAGCCGACTCCCGCACGGTTTCCCACACCGGGCAAGCGGGGGCCTTGCCTTCTTTGAAGATGGCATCGGCGGTGCGCACCACCTCCTGGTAGAGGGCCGCCATGATCTTCTTGGTGTCGCCGGTTTCTAGGGCTCGAAGCAGGGCCTCCTTGCTGAGCCCCTGGCTGGAGGCAGGCGCCGCTCGGGTTTCCGGAGCAGCGGGTGGAGGCGCGGGAGTGGGAGGGGTTTTGCGCTCAACTGCCGGGGCCTCGGCAGGCTTTGCTTCTTGTGCTTTCGCTGGTGCAGGAGGCGTGGGCGTCCTGCTCGCGCCTTCGAAGCTCTTGCGGATGCGTTCCCCCAGGCCGGCCAGGAGCTCCATCTCTAGTTCGGAGATGGGCCGGGCGTAGGCTACCCTTTGAAACACCGTGTCCAGCTCCAAAAAGCGCACGCGCAGCATGGCTTCCCGGCCACTGGTGGGAAGCCAATCCACTTGCTCCAGGAGGGTGGGGTTTGCGGCGAGGATTTCCGCCAGATCGGAAAAGCTCGCGTAGTCCAGGAGATCGCAGCTGTCGGTGCGAAACCAGCTCACCCCCTGCTCCCGCAGGCGGCGCTGAGCCAAGAACAGCCGTAAATCCTCGGGAATCCGCTCCTCCCAGGCCTCCCCAGCCAACTCCCTCAACCGCTCACGCACGGAAGTCCGGAGGCGGTGGAGGAGGTCGGCAATGAGACGGTAGGCATCGAGGTTGAGGTCGAGCTTGCCCACGTTAGTTCCACTGCCCTCCTTTCCGTAACCACATGTACGGCCGCAAAAACCTCTGCCTTCGTTCCAGCTCCCGCAGGGCCAACAGCAAAACCTGGCCGCGGGCCACCGGGTCGGCGAGGTTTAAAAGGCCCTGCTGCTGGCTGGGCTCCAGCTGGAGCTGGGCGGTCAGGCGCCAGGTGAGCGTTTCCAAGCTCAAGGTGCGCATGCCATGGCAAAGCTCGCGGTCGGCATCGCACCACAGCTTGGAAAAACGACGGAGCAACAGGCGACGGAGGGGCTCCTGGCGTTGCAGCGGCCGCGGCGTGTCGGGAAAGTTCTCTGCCCGCACCATGGGGATATCCTCGGCTTCCAGCTGGCGCAGCCGGCAACGGCTGAGGGCGCGGAAGATCACGCTTCCCTGGCCTTTTTCCGTGGGGATGACCTGGGCCCGCACCCCCACCTCATGGACCGCTTCGTCCTCGTAGAAGGAAGCCACCAGCAGGTCATCGTGCGCTGAAGCCCGGCGGATCACCTCAAGGGCCACGGCCCCCACCGGGGTGACCTCCACCTCCAAGGTCGGCAAGAGCACGAACCCATCTAACGGGTAAAGGGGGAGCACGAAACCCGCCTGCATGCTCTTCCAGTATACAGCCTTTACCGGGAGGCAAAAGGCGCGCTTAAGCAAACTCCTCTTGCCGCCGCCAGGCGGCCAGCACCCCGCCGGCCAGGAGCACCACCAGCCCGGTCCACAACAGGCCAATCATGGGTTTGACGCTCACGTCTGCGGAAAAACGGGCCGGTTCACCGGGGTCCGGGGGAGCGTTGGGATCAAGGACCAAAAGCTCCACCAGCTTTTCGTCAGCGTTCATTTGGCCGATGCGGATGGAAACCCCGGAAAGGGGAGGCAGGGCCGCGTCCAGGCGTTGGCCGCCGCTCCTCACCGCCGGTGTGACCTCAAACTCCTCCCCCTCTGCGGTTTTAGCCTTGAAAACCGCGCCGATGTTGATCTTTCCCGCCTGGGGATCGAAATCCGAGAGGTCAAAGGTGTCAAAGGTCAAGGTGACCCCGCGGTAAAGCAGGGACTGCCCCGGTTTGAGGAAGGCCCGCTTGGCCACCCCGGAGGGGATACCCGCCACGTGCAGGCGGATCCTGCCGGCCGAGGCATTCACCCCCACCAACTGCACCTTGATGCCCGGGCGGCCGGGCACCTCTACACCGTGGCTTTCCAGGCCGGTGGGCTTGGAGACCAGCTTGGGCGTAAGGGCGTAGGTTTGGCCCTCAGTGGTGAGCTGCAACCGGGCACCAATGGAGAGCTCCTCGCCCGTTTCGTGGCCCCCGCCCATGTCAAAGCCCAGGAAAGTAATGAAGAGCGGCCCGAGCTGGGTGCTTTCGCCCTTGCCCAACTCCACCATGCCGGCATCTTCCGGGGGCCGGCCGGGGTTGTACTCCACTGGCGAGATGTAAAGGTCGTGGGTGAGGCGCACTAATACATCAGGGTGGGCTACCAGCTGGCGGGTCTTCTCGTTAATGAACATCCTGGGGCGAGCCTGGCGCAGGCGCCCTTGGCTGTCCTTAACCTCCACCAGCATCACATCCTTTTCCAGGGGGTTGTCGTTGCGGATACCCTTGAAGGTGAGCGTGTACCCGAAAATCGTTTGCGGCTGACCCTCAGCGAGGGTTACCTTTTGCGTCTTGTCGTAGGCCGAGGAGGTAATGATGCCGGTGAGCATGAGCCCCAAACCCACGTGGGCCAGGTAGCCGCCCATGGCACGAAAACGCCGCTGCCGCATCTCGTCCATGCTCTTCAAGAGGTTAGAGGCAAAAGCCAGGATGGAAACGAAGAGGAAGACCAAAAACAGCACGCCCCGAGCGCCAAAGGCTACCGCTGCCAGGGTTCCGGCAAGCGCTACACCTGAGGCCAAAAGCAGCCTTTGGCCAAGCTCTTTGGCGGTGCCTTTCCAGTGGAGGTAGGGAACCACCCCCAAAAGCAGCGCCAGCAGGATCCCCACGGGCAGCGTGACGCGGTTGTAAAAGTCGGCACCCACCTGGGATGGCTTGGTGAACAGACGGGTAATGAGCGGGGAGGATGTTCCCACCAGCACCACCGTGGCGGTGGCCAGCAAAGCGCCAATGGCAATGACGAAAAAGACGGTGCGGGAAAAGAACGGCTCCTCACCCACTTCTGAGGGGATCTCCCGCCACCGCCAAAACAGAAATGCAAGTCCCAGCAAAAGGAAGAACAGCAGGTTGAAAACCAGCCAACCGGTGATTCCCAAATCCACAAAGGAGTGCACCGAAAAGTCGGCAAGAACCCCCGATCGGGTCAAAAACGTGGCGTAAACCACCAACACAAAAGACACAATGGCCAAGAAGAAGTTGAGCTTGCGGAAGCGGTTGCGGGCTTTTTGCAGGACAAGCCCGTGAACCAAAGCGGAAGAGGTAAGCCACGGAACCAGGGAGGAGTTTTCCACGGGGTCCCACCCCCAATAGCCTCCCCAGCCCAAGGTAATGTACGCCCAGTAACCGCCTAAAAGAATCGCTGCACCCAGCGTCACCACCGTCACCAGAGCCCAGGGTAGAGAGGCTTTCACCCACTCCTCGTAGCGCCGGCTCCAAAGGGCAGCAATGGCCAGGGCAAAGGGGATGGCGGTGGCTGCATAACCCAAGAACATGATGGGCGGGTGAATGGTCATCCAAAAGTTCTGTAAGAGGGGGTTCAGGCCCTGACCGTCCACCGGCACCTGCCCTGGGGGCAAACCTTGAAGAAAGCGGAACGGGGACTGCTTCAGCAAGATGGCGATGAGGGACAGGAGGGTCAGGTTGTAAACCAAAAGCGCCCGGTTTTCGTAGTGCCGGGCAAAGCGAATGAAGAAGAGACCCATCACTGCTCCCCAGAGGATCCACAGGAGAAAGCTACCCTCCTGGCCAGCCCAGAAGGTAGAAACTAGGTAGTGCCAGGGGAGGGATAGGTCAGAGTAGGAAAAGACGTAATGCAGGCGGAAGTCGTGGGTTAGGATCAAGTACAGGAGGATTCCTGAAGCCAAGAAAACTGCAAACGCCCCATAATAATAAGCTTGGCGAGCGTAGGCCTTGAAATCCTCGCGGCCACGGTCTGCGCGCCAATAGAAGAAAGTGGAGGCGGCAAACGCCAGGAAAGCCGCCCATAGCGTAATGACTCCAGGCCAGTACATGGTTCCCCCCTTTTAGATAAGCGCCAACGACCCTTTAGGAACGGGCGCCGTACTGCTTTTCCTCCACTCCCTGGTACTTGGATGGGCACTTGACCAAGAGCTTTTCGGCAGCGAAAACCCCGTTGGTGAAGCGACCGATGGCGACGATTTGTGTGGCCTCTTCGAAGTTCCCCGGTTTGGTGCCGGCAAATTCCACCCTCATGCGATCGCCCTGGGTGTCTTCAAGCAGAAACACCAGCTTACCGCTAGCTTCGTCGAAGTAGGAGGAGCCCTGAACCAGTGTCCCAGCGACCTGCACTGCGTCTTGCGAGGCCCTCGCCTGAGCAAAACTCACGTAGGGGGTTAGGCTGGCTTTAAACGCCCCGGCTCCAAACGCCACAAAACCCACAATCAACGCAAGCCCCACCACGGTCCAAACGGCGCGACGGTTCATTGGGTTTCCTCCTCTAACTTGGCCAAGCGGCGTTCCAAACCCAGGCAGTAGAGGAAAATCCCTACCCAAATGCCGATGGTTACGGCAGCAACCCAAAACAAGCTTTCAGGTGCTGGCATCTTTACTCTCCCCCCTCTTCCCGCCGAAGCTTGAGGCGGGACAACCTCACTTCCAAAGAATACAACCACCAGAACAGCCCGGTAAATCCCAAAAGCGAACCCAACAGGACCTGGAACATCCTGGGGTCCATCTGCACCTTTACCGTGCCCTGGGCACTGATGATGGTGTCGGGGTGCAGGGACCAGTAAATCCTGGGCACCACGAACACCAAAAACGGCATGGTTACGAAGGCGAGGATCGCATAAGCGGCTGATAACGACCCGCGGCGTTCCGCATCGCTCACCGCCTGCCTCAAGGCAAAGTAGGCGGCGTAAATCAAAAGCAAGATGGCAATGGAAACCTCCCGGGGGTCCCAGTTCCAGAAACTGCCCCACATGACCTTGGCAAACAGAGACCCGCTCACGGTGGCAAGCACTGCAAACATCAGCCCCAAGCGGGCTGCCGCGGCCGCTCGCGCATCGTCCAGCAGGTTGCGGTGCCGGAGGTAGCGCAACGAAGCCACTAAGTTCACGCAAAAGGCCAAAACCGCCACCCAGGCTTGGGGGACGTGGAAGAACACAATGCGGGACGATTCCCCCTTAAAGCCCGCGGCGGCAGGGGCGTAAAAGAAAGCCGCCCAAATCACCACGCAAAACCACACGAAGAGGACAGCCAACGAGATTTTTTTGGTCTTAGTCATGCCACACCACCGGAAAGAGGAATGCCGAGGAGACCAACGTCACCCCGGTGAGAGAAAAGACAGCCCGCAGAGAAGGCAGCACCGCCGAAAGCTCGGCAGCGGTCACCGCCATACGCGTTCCTTGAATGAGAAAAACCAACATGGGCAACACTAAAGGCACCGCCAAAACCACAAACAGCGTGGCCGATCCCGTGGCCCGGGAGATGATCGCCGCCACCATGGTGGCGGTGGCCGCCAGACCCAGGGCCCCGGCTACCAGCACCAGCGTCAACGCCGGCACGTTGGCCACCGAAAAGCCCATAAAAACCGCAAAAAGCGGCACCAAGAAAACCTCAAGCCCCAAAAGCAGCACCAGGTTGAACAGGAACTTGCCTGTAAAAACGGCGCCGGGCCGGGCGGCAAGCCGGAGAGCCTTGGCGGTGTGTGCGTCTTCTTCCTTGACGAAAACCCTGGGGAGGCCGGAGCTGGCGGCAAAGAACAGGATGATCCACAGCAGCGCCGAGTGCAGGTGGGGGCGGTCCTGCTCGTGGATGCGGTAGGGTCCAATTTGGTAAGCCACGGCCACCAGCGTGGTGAGGGCAAAAAGACCCACCGAGGACACCGCCACCCGGCTGCGGAGCTCCGACACCACTTCCTTGCGCAGAACCGTAAAGCTCTCAATGAGCAAGCTCAAGGACCCTGTCCCCCCATGCCACCTCACGCGGATCGTTGGTTGCAATCACCACCGTGGCCCGTTCCCGCCACGCCATTACCAGCTCTTTAAGAAGCCTGTGGCCCGCTTCGTCGAGGTTGGAAGAGGGCTCGTCCAAAAGCAGCACCTCCGGGCGATGCACCAGAGCCTGGGCCAGCTTGACCCTCTGCAGCATCCCCGAGGAAAACTGCTTCACCGGACGGGAAAAATCAGCTCCCTTAAGGCCCAGCTGTTCCAGCACCGCGGCTAGCTCCTTGTCGGGGAGCCGTAAACCCCGCACCTGGGTGAAAAAACGCAGGTTCTCCATGGCGGAGAGCTCTTCGTAAACCGACAGATCGGGGGCGCACACCCCTAAATGGCGGTGCCATTCCTCTTTGGGCAGCGCCCGCCCATCGGCAAGGTAGCTCACCTCCCCCTGGGAGGGACGCAGGAGCCCACCCAAGATGTTGAGGAGGGTGGACTTACCCGAGCCGTTGGGGCCGGTCACCACCAGCACCTCACCCGGTTTGGCGGCACCGTTCACGTTTCGCAAAACCGCCCGCCGGCCAAACCGCTTGCTCAAACCCGAAAAGCGAAGCTCCACCACGCCGGCAAGCTTACCATGGTTAAACGTCTCCTGCTGTTTTTACGGGGTTTTGCTAAAGTCTTACCGTGCTCACGGTGACGGAGCTGTGGCCCTTCTTTGAAACCGGCCGACACCGAGCGGATCAGCTGTTGTCGGCGGCAATGCTGGCGGTTTTAGCGGTTTCCCGCCTTGCCTTTTTGCCCAAAGGCCCCTGGGAGCAAGACGAGGCGCTCTTGGCATGCGGGGTGATGGACTTCGACCCTGCCCACCACATGCCCCACCCTCCGGGCTTTCCCCTGTGGATTTGGCTGGGGCGGTTGGTTATGCGCTTGGGCGTTGGGGAGCCGCTTTTGGCGTTGCAATTGGCCAGCGCCGCACTTTCGCTTCTTGGGCTTTGGGCGCTATTCGTTGTGACGAACCGCTGGCTGGGGCGGAACCTGGCGGCGATAACGGTGCTGGCGGCGGCGTTCATCCCCGGGGTGTGGTTCCACGCCAGCCGCGGCTTTTCGGAAACCCCCTCGGCGGGGGTTTTTCTGGTGGCTTTGGCGGTCTGGAGCGTGACCCGTAACTTCGTTGCCTCTTCCTTGCTGGTCACGGCCGCGGCCCTGATCCGTCCCCCCTTGGCGCCGTTTTGTGCCGTGGTTGTGCTGCTTTGGGCTTGGGAAGTAAGGGCAAACCTGAAGCTCCTTGGAAAGGCGGCGTTGTGGTCGGGTTTGCTGGTGGTCCTCAGCCTGGGGCCTCTGATTTTGGAAGCTGGAGGGTGGGAGTTTTACTGGTGGGCCTTCCAAACCCACGGGCAGTACCACGTGGCGCTTTTGGGCACCGAGGGTTTTTCCTTCCCGCACGTGGGATGGGTGCGGGGCTTGGGAGGCCTGGTGCCAGCGGTCGTCGTGGGGCTTCTGTCGGTGGTAGGGGGGCTTTGGCTAATCATGCAGGGGAAGGTCAAGCTTGTGCCGAACCTCCTGGCCGGTGGCTTTTTGATTTACCTGCTGCTCTTTACGCACAACCGCACCTATCCCCGCTACTGGGTCCTGGCCTGGCTTTTATGTGCCCCTCTGGCGGTGGCAGGGCTTAAGGCGCTGCTGCGGGCGAACGTTTTGGTGGCAACCGCTGCCGCTGGAGCAGCCACCCTCGGGGCCTTTTGGACCTACCCCGCCCTGTCGTACGTGCATTCACACCCGCTGCCGGTGGTGGAGGCTTTAGCGGCGGTGGGCAGGGATGAAAAGCGAACCCTGGTGTTTGAGGAGCAGTTCTTTTCGTTCCGCAATTACCTGGCGCGGGTGGGGTTTTTTCGTGCAGCCAGCCTGCGTTTTTCGGAGGTGAAAGCTCCTAAATTCGCGGTGGGGGGCAGCAACTTGTTCCTGCTGCGGGATAGCGAGCGGGTGTACCTCCCTGCTTCGGTTACCTGGGTCAACCGGTGGGAAATCCGCGAGCCCCGGGTGCTGGAGCTTTCCCAGGACCGGTTTTTACGGGCGGAGGTCGTGCAAAACCCGGTGCTCCTCTGGGATGGGGGTTCCGTCCTGAAAGAGGAAGATGGTCACCCCTTCGTGTGGCTTTTTCCCGAAAGCACCCTGCTCCTTCCGGCGGTTTCGGGTCCTGGTTTTGTTACGCTGGCGGTGGAGCTGCCTCCCGGTGTGCGTTCCAGCCAGGTGGAAGCTTGGGTCGGTGACCAGCACGTGGGGGTTTTTGAGCTTTCCGCCGGGCGCAACCTCGTTACCGTTCCCGTGCCGGAGTTGCCACAGCGCCAGACGGTCGCCTGGATCGTCCCTCTGCGCCTGAAAGCCTCGGAGTATCGCCGCCTGGCGGGGGATTATCGGCCCTTGGCGTTGCGGGTGTTCTTCGTGTCATTGGAGGCCCCGCCGTGGAACCCCCGCCCCTACGGGGTGAAGCCTTTTCCTGTGCCCATGTTTGTGCAGGCAGTTTCGGGCCAAGGCCTTCACGCGCCGGAGCAGTTCATGGGCTTTTCCGGCGCCTGGTGCCAGGCTCGCTGTTCGCTGTCGCTGCCTTTGGGAAGCGGCTTGCTGCAGCTTACCCTGGCGGCGCCCCGACCCGGAGGAGCGATGGTCACGGTGCGCCTGGGGGCAGTGGAAGCGAAGATCCCGGTGGGGCCCCAGCCGGTCGCGGCCATGCTGCCTGTGCCCCAGGAGCTTGCCCAGCGGCGGCGGGGGGAGCTGGTGGTTTCTGCGGATCCTTACCTTCCGGCTAACGACCCGCGGGAACTGGGTGTGGTGCTGGTGGAGGTGGGGTTTACCCCACCTCCAGCCCTGTCCCTCGCTACTCGGTAAAGCACACCACCTTCGGTTCGGTCATTTCCAAAAGGGCAAAAGCTACACCTTCCCGCCCCAGCCCTGAGTTTTTGACGCCACCGAACGGCATTTGATCCAAACGGTAATCGGTGGAGTCGTTGATGATGACCCCGCCGCACTCCAGGTGTTTGATGGCGTAGTGGGCAGCCGAAAGAGAACGGGTGAAGATGGCGGCGTGCAAGCCGTAGTCCACGCTGTTGGCAAGGGTCACCGCTTCCTCTAGCTCATCGAAGGGCCAGAGGGCCACCACCGGCCCAAAGACCTCCTGGCACCCCAGCTTCATGGCCATGGTCACGCCGGTCATCACCGTGGGCTCCACCACCGTGCCGATGGGGCCACCCCGCTGGCCTCCGCAGTGCACGGTCGCGCCGGAGGCTTCCGCCTCGCGGATCCAGCTTTCAATGCGCCTGGCTTCCGCTTCGGTAATCACCGGGCCCATGTCGCAGTTTTCCTCGAGCTTGGGGCCAACCTTGTAGGTTTTGGTTTTGGCCACAAAGGCTTCGAGGTAGCGCTCAAAAATTGGCCTCTGCACGTAAACCCTTTGCACGCCAATGCAGTTTTGCCCCGCTGCCCAAAAGGCCCCGGAAACCGTATCGGCCACCGCCCGGTCAAAGTAGCAATCCGCCATCACAATGACCGGTGAGTTGGAGCCCAGCTCCATACCGATCTTCTTGAGGCCGGCAAGGCGGGTGATGTGAAGACCCGCTTCCACCCCACCGGTGAAGGAAACCATCCTCACCCGTGGGTCGCTCACCAGCGGATCGCCCACCTCACCGCCGGGGCCGGTGACGACGTTGAGAACGCCGGCCGGCAGCCCGGCGTCTTGAAAAGCCTGGGCCAGTTTCAAGGCGGAAAGGGGGGTGACGGTGGCGGGTTTCAAGACCACGGTGTTACCGCCGGCAATGGCAGGGCCCAGCTTGTGGGCCACCAGGTTGAGGGGATCGTTGAAGGGGGTAATGGCGGCAATGACGCCAATGGGCTCCCGGTACCAGTAGCCGTGGCGGTGTTCCCCGCCGGGAAAAGAATCGAAGGGGATCGTTTGCCCGTAGAGCCTGCGGGCCTCTTCTGCCGAAAGGCTCAAGGTGTTGACGCACCGGCGTACTTCCTTGCGGGCTTCGCGGATGGTTTTGGAGCCTTCCCGGGCAATGAGGCGGGCAAAGTCCTCCAGGTAGTGGGCCACCGTGTCCGCCACCTTGCGCAGGATCTCCATGCGTTGGGCCACCGGTGAAAAGCGCCAGCTGCGAAAGGCGGAAACCGCCGCGGAAATAGCCTGATCCACGTGCTGGGGAGTGCCGTGGGGGACGGTGTCCACCAGTGAGCCGTCCCAGGGGTCAATGACGGGGATGGTTTCTTTGGTGGCCACCCATTGGCCGTTGATAAGCATGTCCATGGTGTCCTCCTAACCTTGCCGCGCTAAAAGCGTGGCGTGAATGTCCAAGAGGTCGGAAATCACCGCAAAGGCGGTTTCCCTTTGGCCGGCACCAGCCCCCACGATGGTCACCGGGCCCAGAAGGTCGGTGTGGAAGGTTACGGCGTTGGTGGGTCCCATGACCCCCGCTAACGGGTCGGAAAGGGGGATGCGTTGGGCCAAAACGCTGGCCTTAACGGTGCCGTCTTCCACTTTGGCTTGGGCCACCAGCTTCCACCGCTCGCCGGCTTTCTTCGCTTCCTCGATGTGAGCCGGGGTGATTTCGGTAATACCGGAAGCAAGCTGCACCTCGTCGAGCTTCAACGGCTTACGGAGCACGGTGTTGGTCAGAATCACTACCTTGCCGGCAGCATCCCAGCCCAAAACGTCGCCGGAAGGATCAGCTTCGGCGTAACCCAGGCTTTGGGCTTCGGCCAGCGCTTGCTGGTAGGTGAGCCCTTGCTCCATGCGGGTGAGCATGAAGTTGGTGGTGCCGTTGAGAATTCCGGAAAAACCGGTAATTTCGCAGCCTCGCAGGCACTTCCAGGCGGTGTTGATGACCGGAGTCCCGGACATCACCGTGCCTTCAAAGCGGAACTCCACCCCCGCACGGGCGGCTGCCTCCAGCATTTCCCAAGGGGCCACCACCATGGGGCCCTTGTTGGTGGTGACCACGTGCTTGCCGCAGGCAAACGCCTCCCGCAAATGCCCGAGGGCGGCGCCGCCGGTTTTGACGTCGGTCCAGGAGACCTCCACCACCACATCGGCGTTGGCCTTGCGGATGGTGGTGAGGGCATCCCAGCCCCGCTGGGGTGCCGGGAAGGTGGTGAGGTCGGGATGGTTGTCCAGGTGGTCCAGGAGGGCCTTGGGGTCGAGACCGTTAGGGTCAGCAACGGCCCCTTTTTTGACGTCGGAAACGGCGGTAATGACAAATTCAGCGCCGTAGCGTTCTTTCAGATGGGCCTGACGATCGCGCAGGATCTTGGCGACGCCTTGCCCCACCACACCAAACCCGATCATGGCTAGTTTGAGCTGCATACGCGATCCTCCACGGCGGAATTATGGCATACCTTGTGAAAAAAGACACATCGCAATGCGATAGAATACCCGCCATGGTACTTGACGCTCTTGATCGAAAAATCCTCGCGGCGTTGCAAGAAAACGGGCGGATGCCTCTTTCCGCCATTGCCGAAAGGGCAGGGGTGGCACCGGCCACGGTGCACGAAAGGCTGGCCAAGCTGCGGGCGGCGGGTGTGGTGCGGGGATTCGAGGTCAACGTGGATCCCCACGCTTTGGGTTATACGGTCACGGCGCTCGTGCACGTGCGGGTGGATCTGGCCGCCGGGCTGGATAAGACCGTAAACGAGCTCGCAGCTATCCCCGAGGTGGAGGAAGTGCACCTCATCACCGGTGAGTACGATTTGGTGGTGAAGGTCCGGGCCCGGGACACCGTGCATTTGCAGGAACTTTTGCTTACGCGGCTACACAAGGTTCCCGGTTTTGTCCGCTCGGCCACCGAGGTGTGTCTCACGTCTCCGTTGGAGCGTCACGGGCCTCTCGTCAAACCGGACTGAGGCACCCAGGAGAAGTGGCGGCTCGGGGCTTGTGGCGCGAGCCGAATGCCGCAAAAGCAAAAGGGCCCGCAGAAGCGGGCCCTTTTTCAGTTGTTTTTTGGAATCGATCAGTAGACGCCCACCGCGGTCCAGGCGTCCTTCACCCGCTGCACTTCTACCGAGGAAGCGCCAAACAGCTGGGTGGCCGCTTGAATGGTGGCTTGTCGCGCTTGGCTGAAGTTGGTGGTGGAGGTCATGTAGCCGGTAAGCGCCACGTACCAGATCCTCTCGGCCTTGGCGAGGCCAATACCGGTCACGGAAATCCCAGAGGTACGGTTGGTTCCGCCGTGGGCGAGTAAGTAGAAGAAGTTGTTGGCAATGCCTGAGGAGTAATGGACGTCCATGCCGTTGGTGTAGAGGGAATAGTGGTCAATGCTGCGGCCGTCCTTCTTGGGATCGTCCATATAGCGGAGGGCATCGCCCGGCTTGCTGGGGGTATACACCGTCTCGCCGATCCACCAGTCCGGGGGATCGTTGGGGTTGTTGGCGTAAAACTCCACGGCGGTGCCGAAGATGTCGGAGGTGGACTCGTTGAGGCCACCGGATTCCCCGGAGTACTGGAGGTTGGCGGTGGCGGAGGTGACGCCGTGAGACATTTCGTGCCCGGCCACATCCAGAGACACCAGCGGCGAAAGCACGCTGCCATCCCCATCGCCGTAGGTCATGCACTTGCAGGAGTCAGACCAGAAGGCGTTGTTGTAGTTGCGACCGTAGTGAACCCGGGAGAAAGCCCCCGCGCCATTGTTGTAGATACCGTTGCGGCCATGCACGTTCTTATAGTAATCCCACGTAAAGGCCATCCCCAGGTGGGCGTCGGTACCGGCAGTGGCCCGGTCGGAATTGGTGAAGTTCCCCCAGGTGTTGTCGGCATCGGTAAACAGGGTGCCAGAACCGGTTTGACGGTTGTTCATATCGGTGGTGTAGGCGTTGCCCCGCAGGCGGTCCACCATGCCGTACAAATTGGCGGAGGAGTAAAACTCGGTGTCAATGGAAAGCTGGCCCAAATAGAGGGTCTTTGCGGTTCCCACGGCAGGAGAACCGCTTCCCGGAGGTGGGGTGCTCCCACCGGGCTTGCCGGTGCGGAGGTCGTCCCAGCGGTCCAAAACCTCGCCGGTCTTGGCATCAATCACGAAGGCTTCGGCCCTGGGCTCTTCCACCTCGTTTTCCACGAACATCCTCACCATCCAGGCCAGACGGTAGCTGCCCTTGCTGGGGTAAAACACCAGCTCGGTTTGCGGCTTTTCCGCCGGTGCGCTGGCCGGCGCCATCAGCGCCCAGGCCGTGCCCACCGCATCCTCCTCGCTGACCCGCGGCGTGGGATCCTCCACATCCACCCGGCGGTGGAAGTTGGAAAGCCCTACGATTTGCCGGCTAGCCGCATCCACGTGAACGATGACCTCACCGCCCACCACCCGCACGCCCTGCACGCGGGTGTCGAAGCGCACGTGCACTACGCCCGCGCCGTCATGGTCGGCGGTGCGCAAGGCCAAGCCTTCCCGGGCCGACAACCCCAGCACCCGTGGCGCCTCGCGCGTGGCAAATTGCACCGCCACTGCCGCTGCTTCGGCCGTAGCGCTGCTCTCGTCGGGAAGGTTCACCAGCAGCCTGCCCTCCCGGGCTTGGCCTACCGCCGCCCCCAAGCTAACGACTAGCGCCATGCTTAAAAATGTCGTTTTTTGCATCCTGGCCTCCCTTTCCTCAAGCTCCTGGCTCATACGTTGAACGAAAGAGGGGGTGGTGTCAAGATCCTGCACTGCTAACACAAAAGAGTTTTGGCGATGGGGGCGGGAAGTAAAAGAAGCTTTATTGAGAGCCCGCGTTCGTGGACTCGCGGTGTATTTTTTTCACCGCCGCGCGAGTTCCCTCTGCGAGGAGTTGTTCGAGGGGGCCATTCTGGCTCCAGGCAGGATCCCGAAAAACGAAAAGCCCCGCCCGAAGGCGGGGCTTTTCAAGCTTTGCTGGATTGGTTACCAGGTGGTCTTCAGGTAGTAGGGCAAGGTGGTGGAGTACGCGCCGTTGTACCCGTAAACCCTGATGTACACCACCCGGCTGGTGCTGTAGGGGTTGGTCCAGGTTACGTGCTCAGCCTGACCGGTGCCGTTGGTCCCGGAGGCCAGCAAGGTGCCGGAGGAGTTGTAGAGCTTCACGTCGTAGTCCTTGGTGGAGGGCACCGTGAGGTCCACGGTGAGGGTCTTGTACCCGGGTACCGTAACCTTGAAGTAATCCACGTCGGTGGAGGAACCGATGTAGCCGGTCACCGTGGTGCCAGAGGTGGAAATAACGTTGGCCGACGAGGTCGAGCCGTTGGGCTCGGTTTCGTTCATGGTGGTCCCACCACCACTGCCGGAGGAATAGGTGGCCGTAAGAGAAACCCCCGAATATGAGGAATACGCGTACAACCCAATGTAGAAGTCGCCAGCCACCGGGTTGGAAATGGTTACGGTTTCTGCCGTGGTGCTGCCCTCAGACTTACCGTCGTAGCTGGAGGTGCTGGGCAGAGCCCCACGCTTCACGTAAAGATCGGCGTCGCCGGACCCGCCGCTGGTAACAACCTGGAGTTGGGTTTGCCCGGAGGGCACGGTGATCTTGAAGTAAAGCCAGTTACCGGTGGACGCGGAGAGGTTAGACACGGTTTGCCCGTTGGAAAGGGTGGTCACCTGCACCGCACCGCCGGGGGCTCCCACGGCGTCCCAGCACTTTTGCACGGCGTTGTACTCAGCGGAAGAAGTGCCACCGTAAAGGTCGGCGGCCGCTTGCGCCGTGGCGTTGCGGGCGCCTTGGAAGTTAGTGGAGGAGGTCATGTACGTGGTGAGGGCCCGATAAAAGATCTGCTCGGCCTTGGCCATGCCAATAGCGGGTACGTTCACCGTGGTTTTGTTCCGGGGATGCGTCCCACCAGCCACCAGCAAGTAGTACGCCAGGTTGGCAATACCGCTGTTGCCGTGCACGCCGCAGTAGTCGTTGCTGGAAGACGGCGTGCAGTTGGGATACAGCCTCTCGGGGTAATAGTCCGCCGAGTAGCCGTCGGCGGTGGGGTTGTTCATGTAACGCAGGGCGTCACCGGAAGTGCCCGGCGTGTAGCACGCTTCGCCGATCTTCCAGGTATTGGAGGAAATGGCACCGTCACGGTAGGCCTCGACGTTGGCCCCATAAATGTCGGACCAGGCCTCGTTAAGGGCCCCGGGTTCCGAAGAGTAGGTAAGGTTGGCGGTCCGCTCGGTAACACCGTGGGCTAGCTCGTGGGCCACCACGTCCAGGGCGTTGGCAAAAGGCGAAAAGGTGTTGCCATCGCCGTCGCCAAACACCATTTGCGAACCGTTCCAGAAGGCGTTGTTATAGCGGTTGCCGTAGTGCACGGTGGCAATGAGCTGCATGCCGGCGCCGTCAATGGAGTCGCGGTTGAATTTGGTCTTGTAGTAGTTGTAGGTGTAGCCCAGGTTGTTGTAAGCAGCCATGGCCACGCTATCGGAGGAGGAACCACCCTCCACGAAGAGCAAGGTGCCGGGGAGCGAGGTGCCGTTGTTGGCGGTGTATATCTTGCGGTAAAGGGCGCTATGGATAAGCGCTTCGCTGGTGACCAGCTCGCCGGTCACGGCATCCGCGTAAATCCGGTCCAGGTGCTCGCCCTTGGCATCGCTAAAGGCCACCCGCGTCATCCACGCCAGGTAGGCCTTTCCGTTCTCACGCACCACGTACACGAGTTCGGGCTTGTCCAGAGCCACACCGGAAAAGATCCCGGCCTCGCGGGCCGCTTGCTGCAACGCCACTTCGCCGGAAAGGGCCGGCCGCTGCGGCAAGTTTTCATCGGGAACAAAGGTGCCATTGATGGCGTAGACCTTGCCGGTAGCTCTATCGGCGTGCACTAACAGCTCAGCGCCCACCACCGGGATCCCCCGGAGGGTCTGCCGGAAGCGAACGTGAACCTTGCCCAGCTCGTCTTCCTTCACTTCACTGAGGCCCAATTCTTCCCGGCCCGTGGCGCGGAACATGGGCCCGAGCTCCTGGAGGAAGCGAAGGGCGCCTGCGGCGTGGTCTCCGCTTTCCAAACGACCCAGCTCACCGGCGATGAAGGTGGGAACCCCGGCTTCGTTAAACGACAGGGTTTCCACCGCTTCCAGCTTTCCCAATCCGGCAAGCTGGTCGTCGGTTAACGCCGTCATGGGGGCCCTTGTCCCGGCGGCTATGGCAAGGCCCCCCATCATCGCCATGACCGCAAACGTAACCACGAGTTTCTTCATACCTGACCTCCCTCCCCGGTCAGGCTCCCCCGACCGGGGGATCAATTTTGTTGATCGGAGTCTGGAGCTACAGGCAAAGCGATGTCAAGGGCTCAATCAAAACGTTGAAAAATATTTGGTGGTTGTCCAGCTTGGCCCGGTCCTTTTTTACGATCCACATTGAGAATCAGCCGCGGGCCAAAAGTTTTTCATTGGTTAAGCCCAGGTGCCCGGGTTTCGGCGCGTCCCTAACCCTCACGTTTGCAGCTGGCCTTGTGGGCTGCGGTGTGCAAAAGTTATCTGGCGGGGTGGGGCGAAGCCGTGTTACTTGTGGAAGACCCGGGGCAAAGAATAGTGATCGGAGGCGGTATGAAGGTACGGACGGGCTTAATGCTTGCGGTGGTGTTTGGTGGGTTGCTGGTGATGAGCTACGCGCTGGGGCCGCGGGGGCAAAGCAAGGCTCCCGCCACTATCCCATGGGAATCCAACGTCACGGCAGCCTTAGCCAAAGCTGAGGCTCAGCACAAGCTGGTGATGGTGGACTTTTACACCCCCTGGTGCCGCTGGTGTCAGCGGTTGGACTCCACAACCTTGAGCGAGCCGGCGGTGGCGGCAAAAATTTGTGATGGTTTTGTTCCTGTGCGCCTGGACGCTGAAAACGACGGGCGGGAGCTAGCTCAGAAGTTTGGGGTGGATAGCTACCCCACGGTGGTCTTCCTCGACAAATCGGGCCAGGAGGTCTACCGCATTGCCGGGTACCTAGAACCCCAGGACTTTTTGCGGGAACTTGAGAACGTGAAGGCCGGCAGCTAAAGCCTTCTTGTGGGCTTGTTCACAAGCGCCTGCAAGGGCTGTACAATGCCCCCTGTGCCCGGACGGCACGGGGGGCTCGCATGCGTTGGTTCTTGCCAATAGACAGCAGGTTTCTGGAAATCTTCGACCTTGCCAGCGGCAACATTGTGCAGGCGGTGGAGCTTTTCACCCGCATGCTGCAAGAACCCAAGGAGCTTGCGGCGCGGGTGGAAGAGCTCAAGGCCTTGGAACACCAGGGCGACCGCTATACCCACGAGACGCTAGCTCGTCTCAACACCAGCTTTGTGACCCCTTTTGATCGCGAGGACATCCACGCCCTGGCCACCAAGCTGGACGACATCCTGGATGCGGTGGACGCCACCGGCCATCGGCTTCTGCTTTACGGCGTGGGCCAAGTCCCCGACCGCCTGGTGCAACTGGCGGAGCTTCTTCTCGCCTCTGCCCGCGAGGTGCAAAAGGCGGTTGTTGCTCTTCACGATCCACGACGCCACAAGGAAGCGCTGACCTGCTGCGTGGAAATCAACAGGCTCGAAAACGAAGCCGATCAAATCCACCGCGACGCGCTGGCCGATCTTTTTGCGAATCATGGGGATCCCGTAGAAATCATCAAGCAGAAGGACCTTTTTGCCTTTCTCGAAGAAGCGACCGACCGCTGCGAAGACGTGGCCAATATCATTGAAACCATCATCATCAAAGCCTCGTGATGTTTGAAGCTCACCGGGAGGGCCGGGAATGCTGACCTTGGTGGTTTTTATCGTGGTTTTAGCCTTGGTGTTTGACTTTCTCAATGGCATGAACGATGCGGCCAATTCGGTGGCAACGGTGGTGGCCACCGGGGTGCTGCCGCCGAAACTAGCGGTCCTCTGGGCGGCTTTTTTTAACTTTGTGGCCGCCTTTGGCTTTGAGGTAAAGGTGGCGGGGACCGTGGGCAAGGGCATCGTGCACCCCAGTGTGGTGGATCCCTTTGTGGTGCTGGCGGCGTTGCTTTCGGCGATCATTTGGACCTACCTTTGCACGGCCCTGGGGCTGCCCATTTCGGTTTCCCATTCCATCATTGGGGCATTGGCGGGGGCCGGCGCGGCCAAGGGAGGCCTGGGTGCCCTCATCCCCTCCGGAATTGGGAAGGTGGCAGCATTTATCGTCATTTCGCCGGTGGTGGGGATGATCCTGGGCTGGCTTTTCATGGTTGCGGTTTTCTGGATTTTCCGCAAGGTAAGGGTGCAGAAGGTGGACCGCTGGTTTCGGGTGGGACAGCTGGTCTCGTCAGGCGCCTACTCGCTGGGCCACGGCCTTAACGATGCGCAAAAGACCATGGGCATCATTACCGTTCTGCTGTTTTCCACCGGCTACCTTAAGGAGTTTCACGTGCCGGTTTGGGTCATCCTTTCCTGTCACGGTGTCATTGCCCTCGGCACCCTACTTGGGGGTTGGAACGTGGTCCACACCATGGGGATCCGCTTGACGAGGCTGCGGCCGGTGGGGGGATTTTGTGCCGAAAGTGCTGGTGCGGTGTCCCTGATTGGTGCTTCCCTCGCGGGGATTCCCGTATCCACCACCCACACCATTGCCGGTGCCATTGCCGGTGTGGGCTCCACCACGCGGGTGTCGGCGGTGCGGTGGGGGGTGGCCAGTCGCATCGTATGGGCCTGGGTTTTGACATTACCCACTACCGCCCTGGTGGCTGCCCTTACCTGGTGGGTGGTCGACGGCGTTCGGGGGTTTTGGGGCTAACCTCTGGCTTACAACCAGCCGCGGCTTTTGTAGTTTCAGTTGTCCTTTTCTGCAGCTTTGGCGTTAGCTACTGCTACCGCCTCCGGCGTGGTGATGGGCTCTCCTGGCTTGAACGTGTAGTAACCCATTTGCCGTTCCCACGGTAGCTCAGCCACCGCGTGAGCTTGCGGGGAACAGGCGACCGGCACCTTGCTTTCGGGGACAGCCTCGAGAATGACGTTTTCTCCGCACTCCGGGGTGGCCCTCAGCCCGGTGCGGGGATCCACGGCAATGAGCGTCACGCCGGAGCTCGGCGGCTGGAACTCCTCGTCCCGCACCCCCGCCGGGAGCCTTTCCAGGTAAGCCTGCATGAAGCGAATCCAGGTGGGCAAGGCCGCCTCCGCTCCGGTCATGCGGCGACCGATGGGCTCTTTTTTATCCCGCCCCACCCACACCGCACAGGTGATGCGCGGGGAGTAGCCTATAAACCAAGCGTCGGTGTAAGCGTCGGTGGTGCCGGTTTTGCCAGCCAAATGCCCCGGTAAGGACGCGGCTTTGGCAGCGGTACCGCGCTGGATTACGCCTTCTAGGGTATGGGTGACCAGAAACGCCACCTGCTCGCTCAAGGCCTGGCGAACCCGCGGCCGATTTTCCATGAGCACTTGCCCTTGGGCATCCCGAACTTTGGTGAGGAAGAAAGGCTCCACAGCCATACCGCCGTTGGCGAAGGCGGCGTAGGCCGCTGCGGTGCTCACCACGGGGAGCTCAAAGGACCCCAGGGCCATGGAGGGATAGGGGTGAAGCTCCTCCCGAATCCCCAAACGGCGGGCGAGCTCAATGACCCTTTCGCCCCCTACCATTTGCTGCAGCTTCACTGCTGAGGCGTTGAGGGAGTGCTCCAGGGCGTAGCGCAAGGTCACAATGCCAAAGTACTTGCGGTAGTAGTTGAGGGGGCAATAGGTGGGCAGGCCGTGTTCGTCGGGCAAGAGCACCGGTGCATCGAAGATGGTATCGGCGGGGGAGTAGCCGGCCTCGAAAGCGGTGGCGTAAACGAACGGCTTGAACGCCGATCCCACCTGCCTTTTGGCTTGCATGGCCCGGTCAAACTGCGAGCGGTTGAAGTCAAATCCCCCTACGAGAGCCAGGATGGCCCCGGTGCGGTTGTCCAGCACCACGATGGCGCCTTCCACCTTGGGCTCGGCTTCCAGGCTCACCTCCACGGGCGCAGGTGCCGGGGGCAGGGTCTTCAGCCGAACCAAAATGATGTCCCCGGGCTTGATGAGGGAGTACAGGCTCGTGCGCTTGGTCCATTGCGCCTCGGCCAGGGGCAGGCGCCCTTCCCGGCTACCGAGGATGAGCCTGGCCTCCTGGGCTTTTACCTCCTGCACCACGGCGTAGGTGAGCTCACCGGGCTGCCACTTGAGGAACGGCCAACTGGGGTGACGGAAGGCTTTGAGGTCTTTGATCCCTTCATCGTTCAGGTTGCGCAAGGCCCCCGGCCAGCCCAGGCGCTTTTGCAGCTCCACCAAACCCTCCCGCAGGGCCTCTTCGGCAAGCCTTTGAAGGGTGGGATCGAGGGTGGTTTCGGCGGTGAGGCCACCTTCCAGCAGCAGCTCGCTCCCCAGCTTTTCTTCCAGGGAGCGTCTCACTTCCTCCAAAAAGTATGCGGCTGAAGTTTCGCGATCGAGATGGGGGCTGGCCTCCAGTGGCTCGGCTATGGCTTTTTCGTAGGTGGGGCGGTCAATCATGCCCTCTTCCAACATGCGCTTGAGCACGTGGTTGCGCCGACGCAGGGCCCTCTCCGGGTGGTCAATGGGGGAGAGGTCGGTGGGTCGCTGGGGAAGGCCCGCCAGCAGCGCCGCTTCCGGCAGGGTGAGAGCCGAAGCCGGCTTGCCAAAGTAAAAACGGGCGGCTGCCTCCACGCCGTACACCCCATGCCCGAAGTTCACCTGGTTGGCGTACAGCGTGAAGATTTGGTCCTTGGAGAAGCGTTGCTCGATTTCAATGGCCAGGAGGATTTCCTTGAGCTTGCGCATGAGCCTCTTTTCGCGGCTCACGATCCCCACGTTGCGGGCCAGCTGCTGGGTGATGGTGGATCCCCCCTGGGCCTTGCTTAAGGACAGCACGTTGCGCAGGAAAGCCCGGGCCATGCCCGAAGGGTCCACCCCGGGGTGCTTGTAAAAGTTGGCATCCTCCACTGCCAGCACGGCATCCCGGAACACCTTGGGGATTTGCTCGAAGGTCACGGGGAGCCGGCGTTCGGCAGCAAAGCTGCCAATGACCGAACCGTCCCGGGCTTTCACCACGGTAGCGGCCGGGGGTTGATAGGCGGTGAGGGCCTCCACCGCCGGCAGCTGGATGAACCGCGCCAGCACCACGGCGGAAATGGCACCCACCGCCAGCCCCGCCAGCAAGCCCACCAGCAACCAGCGCAACAGCGTCTTCCCCATCGCCGTGAGAATCCCCACAAAGTGGCTAGACTGTCAAGTTGGAGGGCGGCCCATGGGGGCGTTGTCCGCTGGCAGGTTGTGGGTGTGGCGCGGCTTAGGGCTGGCGCTGCTTTTGGTCCTGGTGGTTTTGCTGCTGGGGCTTGCGGGAAAGGTGCGCCAGCTGGAAGGGCGAGCCTGGGATAAAACCATGGGGGAGCTGGAAGCCCGCGCCAGGACGCTGCCGTTACCGCTGCGCGATGAGCTGCTGGCTTCCTTGGTCTGCCTCAAGTTGCAGCGGGAAGGTGGGCTTTTGAACGCCCAGCGGAGCGGTGCGTTTATGAGGGCAGCCAGGGAAGCCCTCACCGACGGCCAATTGAGCCCCGGAGAAGCTCATCGCGTGCTGGAGGCGGCGCGCGCTGCCTGTGGTCAGAAATGAGCAAGCCGTTTCGATTGGTGGCGCCTTTTGCCCCGGCGGGAGACCAGGCGCAAGCCATTGCCAAGCTGGTGGAGGGGTTCCGCCAGGGCCTTTTTGCCCAGACGCTGTTGGGGGTCACCGGCTCGGGGAAAACCTTCACCATGGCCAAGGTCATCGAAGCTTTGAACCGGCCTACCCTGGTGCTTTCTCACAACAAGACACTTGCCGCCCAGCTTTACCAGGAGTTCAAGGGCTTTTTCCCGGAAAACGCGGTGGAGTACTTCGTTTCCTACTACGACTACTACCAGCCGGAAGCGTACGTGCCCGCCACCGACACCTACATCGAAAAGGAAACCTCCATCAACGAGGAAATAGATCGGTTGCGCCTTTCCGCCACCCGCTCGCTCTTTGAAAGACGGGACGTGCTGATCGTGGCGTCGGTTTCCTGCATTTACGGCTTGGGCGACCCGGCGGCCTATTACGGAATGCTTTTGCTGTTGGAGCCGAGTACGGCGCCGGGGATGGAGCCGGTGTTGCGGCAGCTGGTGGCCATGCAGTACGAGCGTACCCAACTGGATTTGGTGCCCGGGGCCTTCCGGGTGCGGGGGGATGTGCTGGAGATCTACCCTCCTTACGAAGACCACGCCATTCGCGTGGAGTTTTGGGACCGGGAAATCGAAAGGATAAGCCGCATTGATCCCCTCCGCGGGGTGGTGCTGGAAGACGTGGAGGATCGCTTGCCCATTTACCCGGCCTCCCACTACGTGACCACCCGGGACATCCTCCAGCAGGCCATTGCCGACATCAAAGCGGAGCTGGATGAGCGGGTGGCGGAGCTGAAAGCCGCTGGCAAGCTTTTAGAGGCCCAGAGGCTTTCCCAGCGCACGCTGTTCGATCTCGACATGCTTTCGGAGCTCGGCTACTGCCCGGGCATTGAGAACTACTCCCGCCACCTCACCCGCAGGAAGCCTGGCGAGCCACCACCCACGCTTTTGGACTACTTCCCGTCCGATTGGCTGTTAATCGTGGATGAGTCGCATGTGACCATCCCCCAGGTGCGGGGCATGTACCACGGCGATCGCTCCCGCAAGGAAACGCTGGTGGAGTTCGGTTTTCGGCTGCCTTCGGCGCTGGACAACCGGCCGCTGACCTTTGAGGAGTTCATGTCCCGCCTGCACCAGGTGCTTTTCGTTTCGGCCACGCCGGGAGAGTGGGAAATCCAGGTGTCCAACGGGGTGGTGGTGGAGCAGCTCATCCGCCCTACCGGGCTTCTGGATCCGGTGGTGGAGGTGCGGCCGGCTCAGGGGCAGGTGGACGACGTGATTGCCCGCATCCGCGAGCGGGTGGCAGCGGGGGAGCGGGTGCTGGTGACCACCCTCACCAAGCGCCTGGCCGAGGACCTCACCCAGTACCTGGCGGAGCTGGGCATCCGCGCCCGTTACCTGCACAGCGAAATTGATACCCTGGAGCGCACGGCCATCCTTGCCGACCTGCGGCGCGGGGTCTTCGACGTGCTGGTGGGTATCAACCTCCTACGCGAAGGCCTGGATTTGCCCGAGGTTTCGCTGGTGGCCATTTTGGACGCCGACAAGGAAGGCTACCTCCGCTCCCACACCGCCCTCATCCAGACCATTGGCCGGGCGGCCCGCAACGTCAACGGCACGGCCATCCTTTACGCCGACACCATCACCGAGTCCATGCGCAAGGCCATTGAGGAAACGCGGCGGCGGCGGGCCATACAAGAGGCTTACAACCGGGAGCACGGTATTGAGCCGCGCACCATTATCAAGGACATTGCCAACCCCCTGGTGCAAATGGCCAACCTGGACTACCACGACGCGCTCACCCAGCCGCCACGGGTGGGTGAGCTGGAGGTTCTGGACGAAAAGTCCCTCACCAAGACCATTGCCGAGCTGGAAAAGCAAATGAAGGCCGCGGCCAAGCGGCTGGAGTTTGAAGAAGCGGCGCGCCTTCGTGACCGCATCAAGGAACTGCGGGCGTTGCAGGTTTACAAAACCTAAGCGCCGGCCCGCTCCACCCACAACGCCAGGATGTTCAAGGCGCACTCGGCCGCTTTGGCCATCCATTCTAGAGAAACCCACTCCTGCACTGAGTGGAAGTTTTGCCCGCCGGCCCAAATGTTGGGGGTGAGGAGGCCCATGAAGGAAAGGCGGGCCCCGTCGGTGCCGCCGCGAATGGCCTTGCGCACCGGCTCCAGGCCCATCCTCCGCACCGCCTCCAGGGCCACCTCCAGCACCTGCGGCTCCTTGCGGATGGCGTAAGCCATGTTGCGGTAGGACTCCTTGATGGTGATGCTGACCTTGGCCTGCGGGAAGGAAGCTCGCACCTCCTCCACGATGCGCTGCAGGGTGGCTTCCTGCTGGTGCAGCTCCTCTTCGCTGAAGGCGCGGACCAGGAACTTCACCTCCACCTTGCTCACGTCCCCGCGGATGTCGTAGGGGTGGAGGTAAGGCTGGCGGCCTTCGGTGGTTTCAGGAAGGAACTCCTTGGGGAGGCGTTCGATGATGGCGGCGGCCACCCGCACGGCGTTGGTCATCTTGTCCTTGGCGTAGCCGGGGTGGACGTCGTGGCCTTCCACAGTGACCAGGGCCGAGTCGGCGCAGAACGTTTCGTCCTCGATTTCGCCGAGATCGGAGCCGTCCAGGGTGTACGCGTAGCGGGCGCCGAAGCCCGGGACGTCAAAGTGCTCGGTGCCGCGACCTACCTCTTCATCGGGGGTGAAGGCCACCCGCACGGTACCGTGCAGGAACTCGGGGTGGCGCTGCATCCAGGCCAGGGCGGTCATGATTTCGGCAATGCCGGCTTTGTCGTCGGCACCCAGGAGCGTTGTGCCGTCGGAGGTGATCAACGTGTGGCCTAGGCAGCGGGCGAGGTTGGGGTTTTCCGCGTAGCGGATCACCTGGTTGGGGTCGCCGGGCAAGGTGATGTCGCCACCGGCGTAGTTTTCGATCACCTGGGGTTTGACCCCGCCGCCGGGCGTGCCGAAGTAGGTGTCCAGGTGGGCGATCAGGCCAATGGTGGGGACCTTGCCGTGAGCTGGGTGACCTGCGGGGATGTTGCTGGGCAGGGTGGCGTAAACGTAGCCCCACTGGTCCATGGCGGCGTCGCTCAGTCCCAGCGCTTTGAGCTCTTCCACCAGCATGCGGGCCAGGTCCTTTTGCTTTTCGGTGGAAGGGAACGAAGTGCTGTTTTCATCCGACTGAGTGTCCACCTGCACGTAGCGCAAAAAGCGCTCCAAAAGCTCCTTGCGGTCCTGGGGATCGAGGGTAATTGCCATGGGGCCTCCTTTCCTAGCGTAAGAGATCGGCGGGCTGCACCTCGCCGCGGTCCAGGGCCTTCAAAAGCCGCATGATGATTTGCGCATCGGCAATGGAGGTGTGGGCATCGGCCATGGCCCCCTCCAAAAGCACCCGCAGCGCCTGGGCCGCTTCGGGGGAGCCTGGGGCCACGGCCAAGACCTCGCGGCAAAGCTCAAACTCTTCCCCTCGGGGGTGAGGGCCCTGCCGGAGCCGGTTTACGGCCTCGCGAAAGGTGGCAAGCCTGCCTTCGTCCATCACCGCGCGAGTGTATCATCCCGCGGTGTTTGTCCGGGTTGTGTTTCCGTTGGCGGTTCCTGAAGCTTTGACCTACCGGGTGCCGGAGGCTTGGGTTTCGCAGGCCCCTCCGGGGGTGAGGGTGCTGGTGCCCCTGCGCGGGCGAGCACGGGTGGGGCTGGTGTTGGAGCAAGAAACGCAGCCGCCTGAGGGTGTGGCCACGATCTTGCCGGTGCAGGAGGTGCTGGACGAAGAGCCGCTGCTTCCCCCTCACGTTTTGGAGTTGGTGCGCTTCGTGAGCGATTATTACTTTTGCCCGCCCGGCCTGGTGGCCAAAACCGCCATTCCCCCCAAGCTCATGCAGTTGCCGCCCGCTCGCTTGGAGCTGGGCCCGCGGGCGGTGGAGCTTTGGCCTGCGCTTTCGGGGAAGGCCCGGGAGCTGGTGGGGTTCTTGCTGGAAAAGCGCCGGGTTTCCCTTTCCAACCTCCGCGCCCGCGGCTTCGATCTTGATGAACTGCGCCGGCTCCTCCCGGAACTGGAGGAGCGGCAGGTGTTGCGGCTGGTGCAGCCGGCCCCCCCGCGGGAGGCGGGCAGCTGGGTTTCGGTGCTTTCGTTGGTGGCAGAACGCGCGGATGCAGCGATGCTCCTCCGCTCCCCCCGCCAGCGCCTGCTTTGGGAGGAGCTTTCCCGCCGGGGCGGTTGGGCGGTGGAAAGCGAGCTTCTGGCCGAGCTTGGGCTTTCCCGCTCGGTCAGCGACGCTTTGGTGAAAAAAGGGCTTTTGCGCCGCTTTCAGCAGCTGCGCAAGAAAGCCCCCCAACGCTGGGAGCTTCCCCCGTCACCTCTGCCGGAAAGCCTTTCCCCCTCCCAGGAGGAGGCTTGCGCCAGGCTCCAGGCGGCGCTTTTGGCCGGGAAGTTTCAGGCTTTTCTGCTTTTGGGTGTTACCGGCTCGGGAAAAACTGAGGTTTACCTGCGCACGGCCGAAGCGGCGGTGCGGGCGGGCGGGCAGGCGCTGATCCTGGTGCCGGAAATTGGGCTTACCCCCAAGGTGGCGGGGGAGCTGGCGGCCCGCTTTGGCTCCCGGGTGGCGGTGCTGCACTCCTCGCTCCCGGCGGGGGAGCGCTTTGCCCTTTGGGAAAAGGCCCGCCGCGGGGAGCTGGACGTGGTGGCCGGTCCCCGTTCCGCTTTGTGGGCACCCCTGGCGCGCTTGCGGCTCATCGTGGTGGACGAGGAGCAAGACCCGTCCTACAAACAGGAGGAAGAGCCGCGCTACAACGCCCGGGACATGGCCTTAGTGCTGGGTGACAGGCTTAAAATCCCCGTGCTTTTGGCTTCCGCCACCCCAGCTCTGGAAACCGTATGGCTGGCCCAGCAGGGGAAGGTCACGCTTTTGGAGCTTCCCGAGCGGGTGAGCGGCGACCGTCTGCCCCAGGTGGAGGTGGTGGACCTGGCCAAGGCCCCGCCCGAGCCCGGGGAGCACGGCCGGCGCTGGTTTTCCCCTCGGCTTGTGGATCTTTTGCAGGCGACGCTTGAGCGTGGGGAGCAGGCCATCCTCCTGGTGAACCGCCGGGGTTGGGCTCCGGTGTTGCTCTGTCGCGATTGCGGACACACCATGCCCTGCCGGGACTGCGCCATCCCCCTCACCCTGCACCGGCGCCCTGGGAAGCTGGTGTGTCACTACTGCGGCTATACGGTGGAGCCACCCACGGCGTGCCCTCGCTGCGGCGGTGGGCTGCTGGAGGACGTGGGGGCCGGCACCGAAAAAATTGCCGCCAAGCTCGCCGAGCGCTTCCCCCAGGCGGTGGTTGGCATCCTCGACCGGGACACCGCCCGCACCCCCGCCCAGCTCATGGCCACCTTGGAGCGCTTTGCCCGCGGCGACATTCAGGTGCTGGTAGGGACGCAAATGGTCTCCAAGGGGCACCACTTCCCCAGGGTGACCCTTACCGCCGTCATTAACGCCGACAACCTTTTGGGCTTTCCCGACTTCCGAGGTGCCGAGCGGACCTTTCAGCTTTTGACCCAGGTGGCCGGCCGGGCCGGGCGGGGCGACAGACCCGGGTTAGTGGTGTTCCAGACCTACCATCCCGACCATTACGCCATTGCCGCTGCCGCTCAACACGACGTCAAGCGCTTCGTGGAGGGGGAGCTGGCCTACCGCAGGGCCTTTCGGTACCCCCCGTTTTACCGCCTGGCGTTGGTGCGTTTTGAGTCCACCCGAGAGGTGGCCGCCATCAAAGCGGCGGAGCAAGCGGCAAGAAGCGTCCCCCGGGCGGCCGGTCTGCACCTCTTGGGGCCCACTCCCGCTCCCATCCCCCGCTTGCGGGGACGCTACCGCGTGCACTTCCTGCTCTTGGCCAGCCGAAGGCAGCTGCTGCGGCAGGCTCTTACGGCGGTCACCGGCAGCAAACTGCCGGCGGGGGTGCGGCGCATTGTGGATGTGGACCCCTTAAGCACGGTGTGAATGGTCGTCCCAAAAGCGGCAGCCTTCTATTCCTCGGGTTCGCCTATTCCTCGGGTTCGCCTGGGGAGGAAAACTGGGCGGCCAGGAGGTCCACGGTGCGGGGACCCAGGCGAATGACCCGGAAGCTCTCGGCGGCCGCTAAGCCTTGCGGGCGACCCGCTTCTTCCGCCAGGCGCCGAAACACCACCCTCGCCTTTTCCAGCGGGAACTGGGAAGCGTGGCAGGCCAGCAGGGCCATCTTTTGCTCGAAGACGGGGGCAATGTCGAAAAAGCGGTTGGGCTCGTCGGTGCCGGCAAGCCAGAGCTCCTCCGGCACGTGGGGGGCAAAGCCGGCCGCGGCCAGCTCCGGAAAGATGCCCGCTTTTTTCACCGCCGGATAGAGAGCCTCCACGGCCGCCTGCCCTACCGCCCGGTGGTCGGGGTGGTTGATGTAGGCCCCGTGCCGAAACCAAACGGTAGGGTCGTGAGTGAGCACGATGTGCGGCCGCACCTGACGGATAACCCGCACCAGGTCTTTGCGCAGTTCCAAGGTTGGCTGGACCATGCCGTCTTCGTAGCCCAGCCAAATCACCTCGGCGCCCAGCATGGCTGCCGCCCGGGTTTGTTCCTCCCGCCGCCGGGCGATCACCCGCTCTTTGGGGTCGTTGTCATCGTGGGTGCCTTTGTCGCCGTCGGTGACGATGCAAAGGTAAACCTTAGCCCCTTTGCTGACCATGGCGACCAATGTGCCACCAGCAAGGGCTTCAGCGTCATCTGGATGAGCAAATACCGTCAAAATTCGCGTCTCCATGTTGGGTATACTAGCAATCGGGTTTGCTTGCCATTGGGCGCGGGCTAACCCAGGGGGCATGCATGGCACGGCCTACGGTTTTGGTGGTGGACCCGGAGACGCACCGCCGACAAGAGCTATCGCAAGGGCTTGCGAGTTTCGGTTACGAAGTGGTGGCGGCTGGCGACGAGGCGGAGGGGCGGAAGTTCGCCCTCGGGCCTGGGCCTCAGGTGGTTGTTGCTGATGCCAAGCTGGGTGGCTTTGGCGACGCCACGATTTTGGGGGAGTTTGCAGCCGAGAGCAAACCGCTGCTCATCCTTCTGGTGGAGACCGAAGCGGCAGCGGAAGAGGTTCCCGAAGAAGCTTACGCAGTCCCCACCCAGGGCCTCACCACCAAAGCGCTGCTGCGGAAGCTGCGCACGGTGCTGGTGGGGAAAGAAGTGGGCCTGAAGGCCGACGAGCGGTTGGAGAGCCTGCTGGGAGACGATAGCGCCCTGGCATTTTTCGACCTTTTGCCGCTGCTCCAGCGATCGGTGGTTACCGGGCGGGTGCTTTTTGCCGGCGGCGAGGTGGCGCTGGAGGGTGGTGAGGTAATTGCCGCGCGACTGGGACCGGCTCGGGGGGTGAAGGCCTTTGCCCGCTTAGGTAGGGTGGGGCACGGGACCTACCGGGTGCTTTTGGGTTTGCCCGGGGCGGAGCGGGAAATCCGCGAGGACCTTTTGACCCTCATGGCCACGGCCATTGAAGACCAGCACACGTTTAACGAGCTGGTGGGCCAGTTTCCCGGGTTGGAGGCGCGGGTCCAGGTGGTGATGGGTCCTGGGTTTTTTGCCACCCAGTTCACCAGCGCGCAGCAACAGATTCTCGGCGCCTCCCAAGACTCTCCGTCCTTGCGGGAGCTTCTGGATCGCGTACCGCTGTTGGACGGTCAGGTGCTGGCCGAGCTGGTTCGACTCAAGGAACTGGGCTTTGTGGCCTTTGCCGAGCCTGAGCTTAAAGTGCGGGTGGTCACTGACTCCACCTCCGACTTGCCCCCGGAAGTGGCGGCTCAGCACCACATCCAGGTGGTTCCGGTGACGGTGTTCCTGGGCGAGGAGATCCACAAGGACGGGGTGGACATTACGCCCCGGGAATTTTACCGGCGGCTGGCCAGTGACAAAGACATCCATCCTCGCACCAATCCCCCAACTCCAGGGGAATTTCTTACTTTTTATCGGCAGCTGGTAGAAAAAAGCGATCTGGTATCGGTGCATGTCTCCGAAAAAATGTCGCAAACTATCGTTCATGCCAGGCAAGCCGTGGCGGAAAACCGCGACAAACTGGAGTCTCTGGCGGCTAACCGCGGCGTACTTCAGCTCGAGATCGTTGATTCGCGGTCAGTGAGTATAGCCCTGGGGCTGCTGGCGTTGTTTGCGGCGCGGATGGCTTTGCGAGGGCTGAGGCCGGGGGAAATCCGTGAACGCCTGGAGGACATGCGTGAGCGCGTGCACATGATCTTCGTGGTGGACACCTTGGAGTACCTGGCCCGCGGCGGACGCATTGGCAAGGCTCGGGCGCTTTTGGGGCAAATGCTGGGCATCAAGCCCATCCTTACCGTTGCCGACGGGGAGGTGGCCCCTCTGGACAAGGTCCGTGGGGGTCGGGCGGCACACCCCCGGGTGATTCAGCTTTTCAAGGAGCGGGTGGACGCGACGCAACCGGCGGTGGTGGCCATTGCCCACGCCCAAGCTCCGGTTTGGGCTGACCGCCTGAAGAACCTTATTCAGGAAAACTTTCAAGTTGCGGAATTTCTGGAATGCGAGGCTGGACCTGGCGTTGGGGCCAACGTTGGGCCGGGTGCGGTGGCGGCTGCTATGTTCCAACCCCGGGAGGACGAGGCACCTCTTATCGCTCCACTCCCACGGGGTTGATGCTGCGGGTTACCTCAGCCAGGCAGCCAGGCGCGGCCAAAACCGCCGCCGGCACTCGGGGTGGGTGACGAGGCTCACGTGGCCTGGCTTTATCGGGCAACCGTCATCTTTGCCCACCACCCAGAACTCCTTGCTTTCAGCTGGAATCATCTGCCAGAGCCTTTGGCAGAGCGGAGGTGGGGACCACAACCAGTCCCCGGCACCGGCAACCAGCAAGACGGGAAACGACAAGCTCGGCAGATGAGAAAGCACCGAAACTCCCCCGCGGGTGACCCATGCCCCGGTGAGGTTCCACTCCAGCCATTGGGCCATGATGCCCCCGTCTTCGTCCTCGGGCCCTAAACGCAAAAAGCGAGCGGGGAAGCGCCCCAGGAGGTGACAGAGAAAAACGGCAAAGCGGGCGGTGAGGCGTCGGTAGCCTCGAAGCGCGGGGTACGGCGTGGCCAGGATGGCAAGCTTTGCCACCTTTTCCGCCAGGCGGGGCATGAGCGCCAGCGCGGTGAGCGCCGCTGCTCCTGCCGCCGAGTGGGTGACGATCCGCAGCGGATCTCCCCTGGATGCCACCTCCAGCGCTGCGGGGATATCGTGCACCGCCCAATCCTCGAAGCACCACCGGGCTCCCGGCGGTTTGCGCTGGGATTGGCCGTGACCGCGAAAGTCCAGGACGTAAGCGCAGAAACCTTGCTCGGCCAGGAAACGAGCAAATCCCACCCCCCGGGTGCCCAGCCAAAAGGTGTGGTTGGAGAAAGCACCGGTCAAAAGCAGCACCGCCGGAGCATCAGGATCTCCCCAGCGGTGAAGGGCTAGTTGCACGCCGTCCTTGGTGGTGGTGGAAAGAGACGTGCCGGTGACACCCGGGGTTGTTTTCACCATACCCGGAAACTTTAACGGTGCGAAGCGGGAAGGTGAAGGGTTAGCCGGTTGTTATCCCATACGTGAGGTACTCCGCAGAGGAGCAGGCAAGCTCGTGGCAGGTGGTTTTCGACGGCAGCTGTACCCTGTGCCGGGTAAGCTCCCAGTTTCTGGCCAAAAAGGTGGCCGGGTTGCCGGTGGTGTTTGTGGACGGGCACGCTGCCGGGTTGTCCGCCCGGGAGTTCACAGAAATGAGGGTGTGCACCCCCGAAGGCGAGGAGCTTCGGGGCTTTCCCGCGGTGGTGAGGCTTTTGGCCCTCCGTGGGCGCTGGCCCTGGCTGTGGAAGGCTTTGCTGAGGCCTCCGTTCTTGACCATTGGCAACTGGGGCTACCGGCTGGTGGCGAGGTTCCGGCACCGCTTGTTTTCCCGCTAACCCCCTGGGTTTGTGAATCGAGGTACAATCCCACCGTGACCAGGGAAGGCGATGCACTGGTGGTGGTGGGTGCGGGGATCGTGGGGCTGGCGACCGCCTACCATCTGGCCCGCAGCTCCGCCCTGCCCGTAATTGTGGCGGAAGCGGAAGGCAGGGTAGCGCGCCATCAAACCGGGCACAACTCGGGGGTCATCCACTCGGGTCTTTACTACCGTCCCGGATCCTTGAAGGCCCAGCTGTGCCGGAAGGGCAGGGAAGAGCTGCTGGCCTTTTGCCAATCTCACGGTATCCCGTTTGAGCTTTGCGGCAAGCTGGTGGTAGCCACCCGGGAGGAACAAATCCCGGCCCTGGAGGAGCTGGCCCGGCGGGGGGAAGCCAACGGTTTGGAGGCCTTGCGCTGGGTGGAGGGAGCGGAGATCCCCAGGTACGAACCTGCCGCTCGGGGTGTGGCGGCTCTCTGGGTGGGGGACACGGGGATTGTGGATTTCCGCCAGGTGGCCGAGGTCCTGGCCCGGGAGGTGGAGCAGGCTGGTGGCGAGCTGCGCCTGGGCTTCCGGGTGCGGCAGCTGGCGTCCACCGGCCGGGGCTGGCGGCTGAACGGCCAAGGCGGCGCCATGGAAGCCCGTGGGGTGGTGGTGTGTGCGGGTCTCTATGCCGACCGCTTGGCCCGGCAGGTGGGGGTGGGTGGTGGGATCAGGATCGTGCCTTTTCGCGGTGAGTACTGGGAATTGGCCGCCTACCGCCGGCATTTAGTGCGCAACTTGATTTACCCGGTTCCCGACCCCCGCTTTCCTTTCCTGGGCGTGCACTTTACCCGCCGCCTGGACGGCCGCGTGGAAGCCGGCCCCAACGCGGTGTTGGCCTTTGCCCGGGAAGGCTACCGCTTCTCGCAGGTTTCGCTGCGAGATCTGGCCGAAACCCTGACGTTTCCGGGCTTTTGGCGACTGGCCCGACGCTACTGGCGCACGGGGTTAGCGGAAATGCGGCGCTCCCTTTCTAAGGCTTGCTTTTGTCGAGCGCTGCAAGAGCTGGTTCCGGAAATTCGTGAGGAGGACCTGGAGGGGCACGGCTCAGGGGTGAGGGCCCAGGCGCTGGACCGGCAGGGCCAGCTGCTGGATGACTTTGCCTTTGGGGAGGCCCCCCGGGGCCTTTTCGTGCTCAACGCCCCTTCCCCCGCCGCCACCGCGGCCCTGGCCATTGGCAGGGTCATTGGTGAGAAGGCCCTGGAGCTGGTGGCCTAGCAGTTTAGCGGCTCATGGCCTCGGCGAGTTTTTTTTTCACCTGTTCTCGTTGGGCCAGGCGGGCGGCTTTCCCCTGGTAAATGTTGCCGGAGCCGCCCCCCCTGCCGGCCAGCTCACTGGCGACCAGTTCCCCAAGCTGCTTGATGTCCGGATGGTTGGCAGCCAGCAGGAAGTAGCCCTGCCCTTCCTTACCAGCGGTGGCCAGCAGAACGCCCTGGGGTTTGGCCTCCAGGAAAGCCCGGGCCAGCCGCTGCAGGAAGGCCAGCTCCGCATCTTCCCGGTGAAAGGCCACCACCTTCTCGGAACTGGCGGCCAGCTTTTCCCCTAAGAGGACCGCCAGCTCTTCCTGCGTCCGGCGCAGCTGCCTTGCCAGCTCCGCAAGCTCGGCCAGCTTGGCCTCGGCCACCGCCGCCAGCTCCTGGTCGCCAGCGCCCAGCAGCTTGCGCAGTGCGGCGTTGCGGGCCTCGTGGGCGTGCAGCCGGCGACGCAAGCGGTTCCCGGCCACAAAGTAAACGCGGGTTCCACCGCGCATGGGTTCGGTAGCCACCAGCGCAAGAGCTTCGATTTCCGCGGTATTTGCCAGGTGTGTGCCGCCGCAGGTGGCCACGTCCACCCCTTCGATTTCCACCAAGCGCACCTTGCCCCGGTGGCCCTCCGGCAAACCCCGGCTGCGGAGCTTGGGGAGGTTCGCCACCTCCTCCGGCTCCAGGTAGTGGACGCGAACCGCTCGGGCGGCACGGATTTCCCCGGCCACCCAGGCTTCCAGCTCGGCGAGCTGGGGCGGGCTCAAGGAAGGAACATCCAGCTCCACATCGCAAAGCTCGGCTCCCAAATGAAACGCCGTGGTTTTCCAGCCAAAGCGGTCTTCGGCAATGGCCGAAAGGAGGTGCTGGCCGGTGTGCTGCTGCATATGGTCGTAGCGCCGCTGCCAGTCCAGCTCCAGCGTGACCTCACCCGAGGGGGGCTCCCCTTGCAGGTAGTGGCGAATTCCCTGGGGACCCTTTTGCACATCCACCACAGGAACGCCGGCCACCGTGCCGCGATCCGCCGGCTGACCACCCCCTTCGGGGTAAAAGATGGTGTCAGCCAGCTCGATCCACACACCCCGATCATCGCGCCCGCTGGCGATCACTCGGGTTTGCAGCCGGGAAAGGTAAGGATCACGGTAAAAAGCGGGAACCTGTTCCATGCTGGGCATCTTAGCGCAGGGCGTCATGGCTCGAAGCGCTGGCATTCTGATGCTTTCCAATCGGGAAGCCCACCGTTGTGACCCAGCTCACTGCCGCCGGCGGGTAAGGGGCTTAGGTTGGTACGTGGAGGCAGCCATGAATCTCGTCGCCAGCTTTTCAGGGTATCGGCCAGTTCGGCGGACGTACGGTCGCCACTGGCCCTTTATTGCCGTCATGGTGCTTTTCCTGTTGAGCCTGGCCATCGGTGCCTTGGCCCACAACCACCCGCAGCGGGAGGGCAAGCTGGTGGGAAAGGTGGAAGCCCTTCCCCCTGACGGGCTGGTGGGGGACTGGACGGTGGCAGGGGTGGTGGTGCACGTGACCGCCGAAACCGAAATTGACCAGGAACACGGACAGGTCCGGGTGGGCAGCATGGTGAAAATTCAGGGTACCTTCCGCGCCGATGGTTCTCTGGACGCCAAGGAAGTGAAGGTCCTGGCCAACCCGGGACCGGTGACTCCGCCGGCGGACAGCAAGGTCTTTGGGGTTGTTAAACTCAAGCCCACCGCCGCTGCTCCCCTGGAGGCCGAAGGGGTCGCGCTTATCCGGGTGTTTAAGCTCGGTGACACCGTGGTCCGCGAGGACTTCAAGGTAGGCGTGGAGCACCTCCTGCCTGAGCACATGTACGACGTTTACGTGGATGGCGTGCACGCCGGAGCCATTTCCACCGATAGAGAAGGGGAAGGGCATCTCTTCCTTTCCACCGCGTCCCTGCCGGGGGCGGAGCCGTTGCCACCTGAACTTTCGCCGCTGTTGGACCGGCAGCAGATGGAGGTGCGCGACGGCAGCACCGTGATCCTCACCGGGAACTTTGCCGATGCTCGCTGGGACGGCGGCGGCCATCCCCAGCGCGAATACCTGGCGGTGGCCCCCCTGGCGTCCTCCGAAGGCGTGGTGATGGGCCTGGGGGTTGCGGAAATCAAGGAAAGCAAGCAAACGCTGAAGTTGGCCGCGTTTTTCCTGCCCGCCAGGGCGCCGGTGACGGTGGTGGTGGACGAGCAGGAGCTGGGAATCGTGCAGACCCAGGCCAATGGGTACATCCACGCGATCTTCTCCACCCAGCCGGAGGATGACCAGTTGCCGCTTCCCGAGGCGTCCTTGCCGGTGTCTTCCTGGCAAAAGCTGGAGCTGCGTGATGCTTCGGGCGAAGTTTTGCTTTCGGGTGAGTTTATGCCCACGGCGCGTCCCGGCACCGCCACCGCCCCTGGCCAGGTGCGGCGGTACTTGGGAAGGCCTCGCCGTTAAGCCTCATCCCTCCTCGCCTTGACCCCGGCTCTGCCGGGGTTTTTCTTTTTGGGGTGGTGACTTCACGCCCGGCGCGTTCGAGAAGCGGTTTGGCTTTCACACTTGCCCCTATACTCCCGTCGTGGAGCAAGGGTAGCGGATGCGCTGGCTTGAGAAGGCCGTGGCGGCAGGGACAAAAAAACAGGCGCTGGCGTTTTTGGCGGTGGCGATGTTGGTGTTTTGGGGTGTTGTGGGCCACGCCCTGGCGGTTGTGAAATACGCTGGCGATTGGCGCGGCTTTTTCCGCCTGGGAAGCGAGTTTTACCACCCTACGGTCATGCAGGACGTTCCCCGGGATAGCCCCTGGGGTTACGACGGGCAGTTTTACGCCGCGTTAGCTGCCGACCCGTGGCTTTGTAATCCCGAAACCCAAAAGGCTTTGGATAACCCTTCCTACCGCGCCCAGCGCATGCTTTTGCCCGCTTTGGCTTGGGTTTTGGCTTCGGGCAACGCCCAGGCGGCGCTTTGGTGGTATTTGGCCTTGGTTTGGCTTTTGGCGCTTGGCTCTGTGCTGATGGTGGCTTGGTGGCTCAAGCGCACCGGTGTCCCGGTTCTTTGGGCCCTGCCGCTTCCGGTGACGGCGGGTTTAGTTACCTCGCTCACCCGGGCCACCCCGGACGGTGCAGCGGTGACGCTGTTGCTGGCCGCTCTTCTGGCTTTGGAGTGGCGAAAATGGGGTTGGGGCGCGGCTTTTCTTGCTGCCGCCGTGCTGGCCCGGGAAACCACGCTGCTTTTGGTGCCGGCGGTGGTGTGGTGGCAGTGGCGGGAACAACACCTGCGGCGGGGTATTTTGCTTGTCATTCCCGCCATGGTAGCGTTTTTCGGCTGGCGGGTGTACCTGCACTTGCAGGTGGGTTCCGCCTTCTCCACGAAAGACCTGGCCAACTTTGGGTTTCCGCTGGCCTGGCTTCCCTGGAAGGTCCGCCAGGTGTTTGCCGCCGCCGATATCAACGGGGTGGAGGTCCTGGGTCTCGTGGCTCTGCTGGCTACCGTGGGTTCTCTGGCATTCGCGGTCTATCCCGGCATGGGCCTGTGGGAGCTTGCCTACCTGGCCTTTGGGCTTTTGGGGTTGGTTTTGGGCCCCAGCGTCATCACCGAAGCTTACGCTTACTCCCGGGTGCTGCTGGTCTTGTCGTTTCTGGCGGTGGTGCTGGCCGTAAAAGCCCAGTTGGTTTGGAGGAAGACCGCGCTTTTTGCCGTGCCGGTGCTTTGGGGGCTGTTGGGCCTGGCGCTGGTTCGTGGCGAAATGATCCCCCACGGGGGTGTCATCCCCGTCTTCAAAGCTCTTCTCATCCATCTTGCCCGGCTTTAGAGGAATGTTTGCGTTTAAAGGGCCAAGCTTCGGCGAAAGCCCAGGCCTTTTTTCCTCCCCAAGCTGCCGCTTGCCAGCCGGCCGCAGCTCAAGCGCCCTTGCCTACTTCTTCCAGCACCGAGAGGAAGCGGTCGTAGGGGAGGGCTTGCCAGCTTTCGGCGGAAACCGCCCCACCGGCCCGGGAAATTAGGGAAACCTTGTGGGCGGTTTCGGCGTCGGGGCCTTCGTAAATGTCCATGAAATCGTAAGGGCCCAGGATGGCGTAGTGAGCCAGGAACTTCACGCCAGGGCATAAGCTCTTGACCTTTTGCAACCACTCTTTCCCCATGGCCCGGCGGGCCTGGGCGCTGTGGCTTGACTCGGGTGCAAGCTTGGTCAGCAGAATGAAAATCGGCATAGGCACCTCCTTTTTCTGCCTCCAATGTAGGCCTTGACCGCGGGCTCGTCGAGGTGGGTTTGTTATGCTTAAGGCACCCAAGTTGCTTTGGGAGGAGCTAGGAGCGATGCCAAGGTACTGCAAGCCATGCGATACCTACTTCGGTGACAGCTTTGCGGTTTGTCCGCTCTGTGGCGGGGAGCTTCCCTTGGCAACCACGCTTCAGGAGGAAACATGGGTGGTGGTGGGAACCGCCCGCAACCCCGCCGATGCCGAGATTTTGGGAGGGCTCCTGGCCGCCCGGGAAATCCCCCATGTGGTCGCTAAGCGGGGCGTGAGCCAGTACCCCGCACCCGATGCGGGGATGGAGCTTTACCTGCTGCTGGTTCCTGATAGCTTCGCCGCGGCGGTCCAGGAGCTGCAAGCGGCCGCGGAACGGGGGGAGCTTTCGGTGACGGATAAGGACCTGGAGGAGGAAGCATGAGCACGCCAATGCGTTTGGGGAGATACCAGATCCTGGGGGAAATTGGCCGCGGGGCCATGGGGGTGGTGTACCGGGGGTGGGACCCGCAGCTGGAGCGGCCGGTGGCCATCAAGGCCATCCGCGCCGACACCGTCAGCGGGGGAACAGAAGAGGAAATCGTCGCCCGTTTTCTGCGGGAAGCCAAGCTGGCCGCCCGCATCGTGCATCCCGGTGTGGTCACGGTGTACGACGCCGGTGAGGAGCAAGGGCAGCTCTACCAGGTCATGGAGCTGGTGGAAGGGGAGTCGCTGGCGGCGCGGCTGCGCCGGGGAGATTTTCCCACCCAGCGGGAGGCCCTGGAATTGGCGGCGCAGGTGGCTGAAGCGTTAGGAGCCGCCCATCAAGCCGGCGTGGTGCACCGGGATGTGAAACCGGCCAACATCCTCATTGGCAGGGACGGCAGGGTCAAGGTCAGTGACTTTGGCGTGGCCAAAGCGGTGGGGGAGGCCACCGGCCTGACCCGCACCGGCACCACCGTGGGCAGCCCCGCTTACATGTCCCCGGAGCAGGTGCGGGGTGAGCACGTGGACGCCCGCTCCGATTTGTTTTCCCTGGGCGTGATCCTGTACGAGATGCTGCTGCGCAAAAGGCCCTTTCCCGCGGAAACCCTCACCACCCTGGTTTACCAGATCCTCAACACCGATCCCTTTGCCGACCCCCAGGCTTTTGGCTCCCTGTCCCCGGAGCTGGTGGCGTTTCTCAAACGGTGTTTGGCCAAGGACCCGGCCCAGCGAGTTCCTGACGCCGCCACCTTTGCCGCACAAGCCCGCGCGCTGGCGCAAAAGGGGGAAGTGGAAAGCACGCTGTCCACCTTCCCCACCATGCCCCTGGCGACCGTTCAGACTGGGCGCCCGGACGCCCTGCCGGTGGCTGAGCCAAAAAAGCCGAAAGCAGTTCTTTGGCTCGCGGTGGCGGCGGGGGTGGTGCTTTTAGGTTTGCTTTTGCTGCTGGGTCGGCGCTCGAGCCCGCCCCCGGCCACCGTGCTTTTGGCGGAAGCCACGCCCGTGCCCCAGGAGCCCCTGGCCGCCGGAACCCCCGGGGTCCCTGCCGTGCTCCCCAGTCCTACGCCCACCGTGGCACCCACGGCAACCCCACTACCCACGCCCACGCCGCTCCCGATGGTGCCGGCGGTGGAACCCACAGCTCTGCCCACCCCAACACCCACGCCACCGCCGCCAGTGGTCAAGACCTACTACGGCCGGCATGGGGCGGTGTTCAACGTGGACCCGGAAGATGCGCTGGTGGAAATCGAAGGAAAAGCCATCGGCATTGCCGACGATTGGGACGGCAAAGGGGGCGGCAAGGTGTACGTTTTTCCCGGTCCGGGAACCTACTACGCCAGGCTCTCGTTGAAAGGCCACAGAACGGTATGGGTGGCCATTGTGATATCGCCCAATGCCAAGGATGAAAACGCGGACGTGGACTGGGAGCTGGAGGAGCTTTAAAAAACGCGGCCGTGAGGGCCTGGAGGTTGGTCATGGAGCTTAAAGAAAAGGTTCCGTCGCTCTTTTCCGGGAGCAGGGAGAAAAACGTCGCCCGGCTGGTGATCGTCGTCGGCCTGGTGGTGCTGGGGGCGGTTTTTGCCAACCCCATTACGGTGGTTCCCGCCGGACACGTGGGGGTAAAGGACTTTTTTGGAATTGTTTCGCCCACCGTTTTGCCACCGGGCGTGCGCTTGGTTTTGCCGTTCACCCGGGTGGTGAAGATGTCGGTGCGCACCCAGGAGATCAAGGAGGTTGCGGAAGTGCCATCCAAGGAAGGGCTCATCATGAATCTGGAGGTGAGCTTGCTTTTCCGCTTGGACGCCACCCGGGCACCGGAGGTTTACCAGACCATTGGGCCTAACTATCCGGAAATCGTGGTGGAACCGCAGTTCCGCTCGGCCATCCGGGAAATCACCGCTTCCTACGAGGCCAAAGCCCTTTACTCGGCTGAGCGGGAGCGCATCGCCCAGGAGATCTTCCAGCTCTTCCGCAAACTTACCGCCGACCGCGGGGTGGTGGGGGAACAGGTGCTCTTGCGCAAGATCGGGCTGCCGCCGGTGGTGGCCAATGCCATTCAGGAAAAGCTGCGCCGGGAGCAGGAGGCGGAGCAAATGAAGTTCGTGCTCCAAAAGGAGCAGCAGGAGGCCGAGCGCAAGCGCATTGAAGCGCAAGGGATTGCCGACTTCCAGCGCATCGTCACCCAGGGCATTTCCCAGCAGCTTTTGGAGTGGAAGGGCATCGAGGCTACCGAGAAGCTAGCCGCCAGCCCCAACGCCAAGATCGTGATCATTGGCAACCCCAAGACCGGTTTGCCGGTGATCTTAAGCGCTGAAAAGTAAAAAGCCGTGACCACCGCGCGGCCGACCCTGGGACGGGTGATTTTGGGTGAGTGTTTGGCACCAGCTTTGAGGCCGGCCCGCTACGTGTTCCGGGATCCTGTGGGCAGGGTGCTTTACCACGTGGAGCAAAGCTCAGGTTTTACACCGTTGAGCTACACCAAACTGCGGGGGGTGATGGCCCTGGAGCTGGAGTGGAGCGATAGCATTGGCCGCAGGAGCTTTCGCTTGATTCGCTCCCCGGGGTGGTGGAAAAACCGCTGGGAGCTGCGGGATCTGGTGGGCCGCGAGCTCTGGAGCTTTGTTCCCAGCTCCCTTTGGGGAACGTCGTGGACGCTCACCAACGCCCAAACGGGAGCCGTGGTCATGGCCCGGGTGGCCAACCCGCTGATCGTGGGGCCGCAGAAGGCAGAGATTGCTACCCTGCACAACCAAACCCTGGCGCGATTACGGTGGAGCGACTACTCCTTTCGGCTGGGCTGCCACTCTCAGGCCCGCATCGAACTGGCCGAAGACTCCTGGGAGCTCGCCGCTTTGGGTTTGGCGGTTATCCGCTGGGCGGCCATGCAGCAACGCTAGGAGCGGGGCGTTCCCTGGCAGTAAACTCGAGCCATGGCGAACGAGCGGTGGATCCTTGCTCCCGGCCAGCGGGTGACCTTTGCCCGTTTCATGGAGCTGGCCTTGTACCACCCCCAGTATGGCTACTACGCCCGGCCCCGGGGTGCGTACCCGGCGGGGCCTGAGGGCGACTTCGTCACCGCTCCCACGGCGCACCCGCTCTTTGCCGCGGTGTGGGCGAAGATCTTGGCTTCCTTGCGGGAGCGGCGGGGTCAGCCGCTCACCTTTGTGGACCTGGGGGCAGGGGATGGGCGCTTTTTGCGGAACCTGGCTAGTTTTCTCGAGGCCCAGACGGTTGCGAGGCTGATGGCGGTGGAGGTTTCGCCGGCGGGCCGTGAGGCGATGGCTGCCAGCCTGCCGCAGGTGGAGGTGGCTGCCTCCTTGGCGGAACTGCCGGCCTCCGAGGGTCCCTGCCTTATCTTTGCCAGCGAGCTTTACGACGCCTTACCCTGTCATTTGGTGGAGGGAACCGACGACGGGCTTTGCGAGCTTTACGTGGAGGCTTCAGAGGATGGCTCGCTGCGCCTGGTCGCCGATGACCCCTCCACGCCGGAGCTTTCCGCTTACCTTGCCGCTTACGGCGCTACCCTGGAAGCCGGTCAGCGGGCTGAGGTGCGTCTGGAAGCCCGGAGGTTCCACCAGCAGGTTTTGGCCTGGGCGGGAAGCGATGCGGTGGTTTTCGTGCTGGATTACGGCTACCCCGCCAGGTCTCTCTACAACCCTCGGGCCCGGCGGGGGGGAAGCCTTACGGGGTACCGGCAGCACCGCGTGGTAACTGACCTGCTGTCGCACCCCGGGGAGGTGGACATCACCGCCCACGTTAACTGGGACGACCTGTTGGCGGCTGGGAACGACTTGGGTTTTGGTGCAAGGCCCGTGGAGCCCTTGGGGCTTTTCTTGACGCGCTGGGGGATCCTGGAGCTGGCCGGTGCAGGCGGGCAGGAAGCCTCGCTACCCTGGGAGGTGCGGGTGCTGGTGCACCCGGCGGGCATGGGCAGCGACTTGAAAGTGTTGGTACAGGGCAAGGGGGCGCTATGGGAGTGCTGGCAGGAACTGGACGGGCAAAAACGGCCATAAAGCTGGGAATAGCGGCGACGGGCCTTTTGCTTTCGGCCCTGGTGCTGGCCTCCCAACGCGCGCAAATTAAGGCGCTGCCCGAGCGCTGGCAGCGGTGGTTGGAGGAGGAGGTTTACCCTCTCATTTCCGACGAGCAAAAGAAGGCCTTTCTGCAGCTCACCACCGATGCCCAACGGGAGGAGTTTGTCAACCGCCTGTGGCAAATTTGGGGGGAGCAGGTGGGTTTGGGCTCGAGCTTCCGGCGCATTTACGAAGACCGCCTGTTAACCTGCCGGCAGGAGTTTGGCAACACCACCGAAGACCGGGCCAGGATCCTGCTGCTGCACGGCGCTCCCACCGCCCGTTTGCCGGTGGATTGCCCCGAGGTTTTTTACCCCCTGGAGTTTTGGCGCTACGCCTACATTCCGGGGATAGGGCAGGGCGTGACGCTGCTGTTTTACAAGCCTTACGGCTTGGGCCGCTTCCGCATGTGGGACCCCTTTGAAACCCGCTGGGTCCTGTACACCCCCAACGCGCAACAAGCCTTGCGCCGGCCCACCATGAGCCGGCTGGAGCGCCCGGAGTTCCGCTGTGGCAACGTGGATGAGCTCCTCAACCTCCTGGCTTCCGCCGAGTACTGGCTTTCCGACCCCGGGGTGCGGCAGCGGCTGGAGCACCTGGTGGTGGAAAGCGCACGGTTGGGGAAGGAGTCGGCGGAACAGAGGTTTTTGGCCTTCTCCACGCTGTTGCCCAAGGATGCCGAGCCCCTGGAGTTTTCCCCGCGGGCCGAGGTGGTGGGGAGGAGGGGTTCCAAAGGCCTGGTGCGCTTTTCCTGTGAGGTGCCGCGCGCTGGCTTGACCACCACCAAAGTGGGGGAAGCAGAGGTGGTGCAGCTGGACGTGGTGGGAGAAGTGGCCCGGGGTGGGGAAATGGCGGACCGCTTCCGTTACGCCTTCACCTTCCCTGCCGATTCGCAAATCCTGCCGCTGGTGGTGGAGCGGGAGCTGCGGGTGGGCGATTACGTGCTGCGGCTGAAGGTGGCCGACGCCCACGGCAGGCGGGCCGGGGTGGTGGAGCTTCCCTTTGCCGTGCGCTTGCCCGAGGAGTCCGGTCAAACCGTGGCCACAGAAACCCAGGCACGCTCCCCCCAGGAAAAGCTGCTGACGCTTGTGGGGCCGCAAGGTGAGGGGGTTTTCGGGGTTCAGCGCTTTACCGCGTTGGTGGACGCCAGCATTGCCAAGGTGGAGTTCCTCCTGGATGGCAAGTCGGTGCTGATCAAAAACCGCCCACCCTTTGAAGTGGAGCTGGACTTAGGACCGCTGCCGCGCCTGGCCACAGTCACCGCCGTGGGCTACGACCTCAAGGACAGGGAAGTGGACCGCGCCGAGGTGGTGCTGAACGTGGGGCGGGAGCGGTTTTTTGTGCGGTTGAGCCCCATCACCAAGGCTGACCAGCGCCCGGAGGGGCTTGCGGTCAGCGCCTCGGTCAACGTGCCCTCCGACCAGAAACTGGAGCGGGTGGAGCTTTACTTTAACGACCAGCACCTGGCGACCCTGTACAGCGCACCGTTTTCCGCGGTGCTGCCGGTGCGGTTGGGCAAGGAGCTGGGTTACGTGCGGGCGCTGGCGGTGCTTGCTGATGGCAGCCAAGCGGAAGACGTGCAGCTGGTCAACGCACCGCAGTTCATCTCCACCGTACGGGTGCAGGCGGTGGAGCTGCCGGTGCTGGTGCTGGATCGCTCGGGAAAGCCTGTGGAAGGCTTGAAAAAGGAGGACTTTGAGGTCCTGGATGAAGGCGTACCCCAGGAAATCCTCCACTTTTCCCGGGAGCAAGACCTGCCCATTCGGGTAGGGTTGGCCATTGATACCTCAGGCTCCATGGAGAACACGCTTCCCGAAGTGCAAAAGGTGGTGCTGGGGTTTGTCAAGAACCTCCTGCGCCCCAAGGACCGGGCGTTTGTCATTGCCTTTTCCGATCGGCCGGCGCTTTTAGCGCCCTTTACCGCCGACTTTGGCAGCCTGGAACGGGCGCTGGTGACCTTGCGGGCCGAACGCGAGACCGCCCTTTGGGACGCGGTGATTTACGGCGTTTTCCAGTTCTCCGGCGTGCGTGGACGGAAAGCCCTGGTGGTGCTCACCGACGGCGAGGACACCGCTTCCCGCGCTCCCTTTGAGCGGGCCCTGGATTTTGCCCAGCGCAGCGGGGTCACGGTGTACACCATTGCCATTGGGGTGCCTTTGACCGCGGTGAAGGCCCGTTCCCAGCTTTCACGCCTGGCGAAGGCTACGGGCGGGGAGGCGTTTTTCTTGCCCGTGCCGCCGAACCTGGGGCCGGTGTACAGCCAGATCGAGCGGGAGCTGCGCAGCCAGTACCTTCTGGCTTACAGCTCGGCCACTGATGCTCCCGCCGGCACCTTCCGGCAGGTGACTGTCAAGGTAAAGAAGCCCGGTCTTACCGTGCGCACGTCGGCGGGCTATTTTGTGGAGTAGCAATGTGCCTCGATCATCGGGGCGTTCAAGAAGCGTTGCCCAGCACCAGCTCCTGCAGCGCCTTCACCATGCCGGGGTCGTAAATCGTACCGGCCCTTTCGGCCAGGAAAGCCACTGAGGATTCGCGGGTGGTGAGGCCCCGGTACCCCCGGGCCGTCACCAGCACCGAAAACGCCTCCGCCACGCTCACCAACCGCGCTGCGGGGTGAGGGCGGCGGGGGCGGGAGAGGCGGGGGTAACCGGTGCCGTTGTAGTGGAGGTGGTGCTCAAAGGCTACGATGGCGGCTAGAGGCGTGAGGTGCGGCACCTTCAGCAAAGCGGTGGCGCCCTCCATGGGATGGTCCAGCACCAGCTCCAGCTCTGGCCCAGAAAGGGAAAGCTCCCGCACCCGCACTTCTTCCGGCGTGAAGAGCTTGCCCGCGTCGTGGAGAAGGGCAGCTACGCCAATGTCGGCCACCGGCCCGCGGGAAAGCCCCGCCAGCCTGGCCATGCCCATGGCCAGCGCTGCGGTGTTGTGAGCGTGCACCGCCGGCCAGCGCTCTTCCCCCTCCCAGGGGGCCATGTGATCCATGGGCTGGGGGTTATCCTCCAACAGCTCCCAAATGGAATCGGTAATGCGGGTGAGATCCCCTACGGCCAGCGAACCCGTGGCGGCAAAATCCACGAAGACTTGAGCTAAAAGCGTGATGCGATCGCGGACCGCCGGGAGGTGCCCACGACCCGCGCGCCCGTGCTCGCGGTCCGGACCACCCAACGCTTCCTCTGCCAGCTCCACTTTGCCCACCACAATGTGGGGTTGGGAGTGAACGGGGGTTTCATCGCCGGCGGCCAGCTCTTCCAGGAAGGTCTTCAGCTCTGCTTCCCCTACGCCCGAGCGAAAGCTCACGTGCTCCACACCCCGCCGCGTGAGCCGCCTGAGAACCGCGGCAGCGTGGCGGCTGGAGCGGGTGAAGGGGCGTTCCTCCACGAAAAGCTCTTCCCCCAGCACCACCAGGTCCAGCGTGGGTTGGGAAGCCAGCAGCTCATCCAGCAGGGCCTTGAGAGAGCGCAGGCTTTCCTGTGCCCGGGGGTGGGATGAGCCGTACAGGGCTACGGCGGTCAGGCCGCTGGCCAGCTCCCCCAGCACCGAAAGCGCCAGCTCTTCCCAGCGTTCGGGATTCACCCTTCCTCCTCTTCCCGGGTGGTCGCCAGGCTCTTCCCCTGTCGCACCGCATCGGCAAGCTCATGGTCTCTGCCGGTGGCCAGCGCCTGCGCCACACGTTGGGCTTCCGCTCCTTCTAGCTGGGCAATGGCCATGGCCGCTTCCCTTCGCAACGGGGCAAGGGCAAACGGGTAGCGCCACTGCTTGAGCTCCAGGATTTCCTGAAGCACCGGCAGGGCACGGGGGTCCCGCAAGCGGCCGAGAGCGCGGATGAGGTCAAAGGTGAGGGGCTCCCTAAGCTTCATGCCCATCTGTGCGCGAAGCCGCTCCACCAGAGCCCGCACCACCGCGGGGTGGGGGATGCGGGAGGCCACACCCAGGGCCGCCCGGGCCCTTTCCTCGTCTTCGCTTTCCAGCTCTCGCCGCAAAAGCGGGAGCCACTCGGGGTCCTCCAGGGCCACCAGGGTCTTGAGGATTTCCGCGGCCACCTGGGGCCGGGCCTGGGGGAGGAGGCGTTTGATGGCCGGAAGGATGGCCTTGTCTTGCAGCTTCCGCAAGCAAAACACGGCGTTGCGCACCACGTACCACCGGTCATCCTCCAGCAGCGGCCGCAGGTAAGGAACCGCACGGTTGCCGTAACGGAGCACCACCTCGAGAAGCCTTTTGCGCACCGCCAGACGTTCCTCAGCGGCTAACGCCTCGAGGATGGAGGGCAACGCCCTTTCACCCAGGCCGGCGAGGATGGCGGTGAGGGTGGGGTGGTGCTGGCGGTCGCTGGTGCCCAGGGCGGCCACCACCGCCTCCACCGCCTGCTGCATGGCCTTTTCTTGCAACTGCGGGTTGCGGGAGGCCCCCACCAGAGGGGCTACCCGCTGGGCGGTAGGGTAATCGCCCATGGCCACCGCCCCCACGAAGACCTCCACCAAGCGGGCGGCGGCGGCTTCACCGGCCGGGGCCCCGGGCCACAGGGTGAGCATCTCGCCCAGGACCCGCACGAAGTGGGCCTCCACTTCGGTTTCGGCGCAGGACGCCGAAAGCTCCCGAACCCACGGCATGCCCGACCAGTCCACCGCGATTTTTCCCCGGACTTCCGGAAGCACCTGGGGGGGTTCCTCGCCGGGGACCGGAAGGCGGGGAAGCAGCTGGCGTGCGCGCTTGACGATCTCCACCGGGACGTCCATTTCCGTCACGCTTTCCGGCGAGGCCAGGAGGGCCAGCAGGCGCTGAATGGCGGGGGGCACCGGCTCATCGTGGAGCAGCAAGAACTCCACCCCGTCCAGCAGCGCTTCTAAGGCCAAAACCGGGTCTTTGGCGCTAATGAGGTCGGAAAGTCGCGGCTGGCGGAGGAAGGCGGCTACCGCCAGGTTGCGGCGTTCGGGTTCCAGGAGGCGGCAAAGGTCGGCAAGAAAGAGACGAAGCTCGGAAACCAAAAGCGGCCGCTGGGCCTGGGGCGAACCTTCCAGGGCCTCGGCCACCGAACGGAACAGGTACTCAAAGACGGGACCGGGGTCGGGGAGGCTGTTAGCCAGCTCCACCACCGAGCCGGCATCCAGAAGCCCCTCCTTGAGTTTTCCCGGCCACGCAAAGGCCCAATCCCGGGCCAGCACCTTGGCCAACTGCGGCCACGCCAGGCGGGAACCGTCTTTGCTCGAAATTTCCTCTTCGGTCACCACCTGCACCCCGGAGAGGTCCAAGGGGAACAGCTGCACACCAGGAAAATCCGCGGCCGCCGCCAAAAGCATCTGCCGGTCCGCTTCCCGGGGGTTATCCCCCAGGCTCGCCAGGTACTGGGTGAGGGCCAGCAAGCCCTGCTCAGCTTCGGGAAAGCTCATCTGCACCACCGCCAAGCCCAGCTGAAAGAGCAGCTGCACCAAACGCCGGCCGGGGGCTTCGGCGGGTGGAACAACCTCATGCTCCCCCCAAAAAACCCGGTCGGGGTTAAGCACCAAACGCACCAGGGGCTCATCGGGCAGCGCCCGAATGTCCCGCTGCAGCCGGCCCTTGAGCGGTTCCAGGCCGGGATGGCCCGGCGGGTACAGGCGCAACGCCCGCCGGTAGGCCTCCAGGTCGTTGAGCAGGGCCACGACCTTAGCTGTGAGGGCCTCGTCCATACCGTACCTTCGTACGCTTAGTGTAGCAGTTTCAACTGCCTAGCCAGAGAGCCGATGTCCGCCAGGCCGGTGACGCTGACCGGTGGGCTGGCCTCCAGGGACGCGCTCTTGGCGGTAAAGGCGCGGCGAAAGCCTAAAGCTGCAGCTTCCCGCAGGCGGGCGTCGCTCCGGCCTACCGCCCGCACCTCGCCCAAAAGCCCCACCTCTCCAAAGAACACCGCGTCCTCGGGCAGCGGCACGTCGGTCAACGAGGAAAGCACCGCGGCCACCACCGCCAGATCCGCCGCCGGTTCCACCACCTCCAGACCCCCTGCCACGTTGACAAACACGTCCCGATCGGCCAGCTTCACCCCCGCCCGCTTTTCCACCACCGCCAAAAGCAAGGACAGGCGTCCAGCATCAAAGCCCTGGGCCACCCGCCGGGGGTTTAAAAGCGGCGAGCGGGAAACCAGCGCCTGGATTTCCACCAAGAGCGGCGAAAGCCCCTCCAACACCACGGCCACCGAGGATCCCGGGGCACCGGAAACGCGATCGCTTAACAGCGCCTGGGAGGGGTTGGTGATTTCCTCAAGCCCCCTTTCGCCCATGGAAAAGAGGGCCAGCTCCAGAGCAGGACCGAAGCGGTTTTTGGTGGCTCTGAGCAAGCGATGGGCGTGGGCGGTGTTTCCCGAAAACTCCAGCACCACATCCACCAGGTGCTCCAGGGACTTGGGCCCCGCCACCGTGCCGTCCTTGGTCACATGGCCCACCATGATGGCCGGAGGACCGCCGGTTTTCACGGCTTCCGCCACCCGCGCCGCCACCTCCCGCACCTGGGTGACGCTGCCGGGGATGGAGGGCACGGCCTCCGAGCGCATGGCTTGCACGGAGTCCACCACCAGAAGGGCGGGCTTCAGCTGGCTGGCCACCTCCAGCACCGCCTCCACCGTGGATTCGGCCAGGAGCAGCACCTGGGGGTGCTGGCAGGAAAGCCTGCGGGCGCGAAGGGCCACCTGCGTGGCGGATTCCTCGGCGCTGGCGTAAAGGACCTTGCCGGCGCCGGCGATGCTCCTGGCCATTTGCAAAAGCAGCGTGGATTTTCCCACCCCCGGTTCACCCGCCAGAAGCACCAGGGAGCCGGGCACCAGCCCGCCACCCAGAACCCGATCGCAGCCGGGAATGCCGGTTAAAAGGCGGGGGAGCGCCTCGGCCGCAACGGCATCCAGCGGGGTGGCCTGGGAAGAGCGCCCTCGGCTGCGCCGCTTTTCCGGTTGCTGCTCGAAGGTGTTGAAGGCACCGCAAGCCGGGCACCGCCCGTACCACTTGCTGGCGGTTTGCCCGCAGCTGGTGCACTCCCAAACGCTCACACCGCCCCCCGGCCAAAGGTCATGTTGGGTTCATTTTCCCCCGAACGACGCGGCGGTGCCCAGGAGGTACTTCAGGTCCTCATCCCGCCAGGTGATGCCCGCGCCCAAAAGCAACGACGAGCGCGCAGACCACCGGGGATCGTCCCAGCCGGCAAAGGCAAAGATGTTGGGGGTGAGGAAGTAGCGGCCTTCCAACCGCAGGTGAGGGGGCTTGATGTCGCGGTTGAAATCGTACGCCTCCAGGGTGAGCTTGAGCTTGTTTTGCAGGAGTGCGTGATCCAGGCCAAAGCCGCCTTCGGACTCAAAAAGGCCCGCCCGCACGGTGGTGTTACCCAGGTGGTAGCCGATTTGCGCGTTGACCGTTGAGGCGTCGGTGATCTTTTGCTTTTCCTGCACGTAGGTTTCCCGGTGGCCATCGGGGAAGGTGGTGGTCACGGTTTCCCGGGTATTGCGCACTCGGCCGTAAGGGGAGTCCACCAGCTCCAGCCGGAAAAAGCGCCGTTCGGTGGTGTGCAGGTCAAAGCCAAAGGCCGAGCGGGAGTCGTCGGCTTTGGGCAGGCTTTCCGTCCTTAAGGTCACGTCCAAACGCCAGCGCTCGGCGCGGCCAATGGTGTTTTTCAAGCTCTGCACCCCGGATTCCACGGATTTCAACGTGCTGTTGAGGTTGTTCACGGTCTCCTCGTCGTTAACCAGCTTGCCGATGGTCCCTTCCCCCCTGGCAATTTTGGTGGTGATTTGGTTTAAGTTGTCGGCGGAGGTGCGCAGCCTGCCCGACAGGTCCTTGAGGTTGGCAATGGTGTCGGAAACGTTGCTGCGGTTTTCCGCCACCACCGCATCCACGTTGTCGGCAAGCTTCTGGAGTTTTTCCGCAAGCTTGGGGAGCTCCTCCCGGAGGGTGGCCGAGAAGGCCCGGAAGTTTTCAATGGTGGCGTCCACATCAGTGCGGTTGGCAGCCACCAGGTTGCGGGTCTCGGCCGTGAGCTGGCGGATGTTTTCCAGGATCTCCTCAAGCTTGGCCGCACCGGCTTCACCACCTAAGGCCTTCCGCAAGCTGGCGGTGACCTCTTTGATGTCGCCGCCAATTTCGCCGGCGGTTTTGAGGACCTGGTCGAACGCCACCGGGCTTTCGCCGGAAAGCACCACTCCAGGGGGGAGCTGGGGGGCCTCGGGGGAACCCGGGTGCAGCTCGATGTACTTATCCCCGAGCATGCCCAGGCTTGTGACCTCTGCCCACGCCCCTTGGTGCAAACGCACCTGGGGGTCCAGGGAAAGCGTGACGCGAGCGCGGCTGCCGGCCAGCTCGATTTTCTCCACGATCCCCACCCGCACACCGGCAATGCGCACCGGGCTTTTTTCGTCAAGACCCGCCACCGACGGAAATTCCGCCTGCACCATTTGGCGGCCGGCCTTGGCGCCAAAGGGGATTTCCTCGATTTTGATAATAAAAACCGCCAAAATAACCAGCGCCACCAGCATGAAAGCGCCAACTTTTGCGGTTTGGCTCATGCCACCTCCTCTTCCACTGGCTGTCCAGCCAAAAAGCTCTGCACGTAAGGATCGGGCAACTTGCGGAACTCCTCCGGGGGAGCAACCGCCACGATTTTGCCGCCGCGCAGCATGGCAATGCGGTCGGCAATGCGAAAAGCCGAGTTCATATCGTGGGTAATGGTCACCATGGTCACCGGCAGCTTGTCGCGCATTTCGATGATGACCCGGTCAATGGCCGCTGCGGTGATGGGATCCAGGCCGGTGTTGGGTTCGTCGAAAAGCAGGATTTCGGGCTTCAGGGCAATGGCCCGGGCAAACCCCACCCTTCGCCGCATACCCCCCGAAAGCTCGGAGGGCATTTTCTTTTCGATGCCCGAAAGGTGCACCAGGCTCAAGCACTCTCGCACCCTTTCGGCAATTTCCTCTTCGCTCATGCGGGTGTGACGGCGCAGGGGGAAAGCAATGTTGTCGAACACGTTCATGGAGTCAAAGAGCGCCCCCTCCTGGAACGACATACCGAACTTCCGGCGAATGGCCAGGCACCTCTCGGGTTCGGCGCAGGCGAGGTCCTCGCCGTCCACGATGACGTGCCCGCGATCCGGTTGCACCAGCCCAATGAGATGCTTCAAAAGCACGCTTTTCCCGGCCCCGGAACCGCCCACGATCACCAAGGATTCGCCAGGGGCCACGGTGAGGTTCACCCCCCGCAGGACCTCTTTACCGGAGAAGGATTTCCAAAGGTCAATGACGGCAATCTTGGGGAGGCGAGGCGAGCTTCCTGAGCTTTCCTTTTGCATGCCGCCTCCCTAAAACAGGATCTTGGTGAGGAAAAAATCCGAAAGCAAAATGACCAGCGACGCCATAACTACGGCAGCAGTGGTGGAGCGCCCCACCCCTTCCGCTCCACCGGCGGTGAAGAAGCCCTTGGAGCAGCCGGTGACCGCCAGAATGAGGCCAAAAACCGCAGCCTTAATGAGCCCCGAAAACACGTCGTTGAGGTCCAGGTACTGGAAGGTCTTTTCCCAGTAAACCACGGGGTTGGCACCCATGAGCCCTACGGCCACGGCGTACCCACCAAAAACCCCAATGCCATCGGCAAAGGCCACGAGAAACGGCAGCATCACTGTGGCCGCTCCCACCCGCGGCACCACCAGGTACTGGATGGGCTCCACAGCCATGGCGTAAAGGGCGTCTATTTGCTCGGTGACCCTCATGGTTCCCAGCTCGGCGGCAAAGGAAGAGCCGATGCGGCCGGCAATCATGAGGGCAGCCAGCACCGGTGCCAGCTCCCGGGTGAGGGAAAGGGAAACCACCGAAGCCACGAACCCTTCGGCGTGAAAACGGGCAAAGCCCCGGTAGGTTTGCAAGGCCAGAACCATGCCGGTAAAAAGGGCGGTCAGACCCACCACCGGCACCGAATCCACCCCCACCCGCACCATTTGCCGGACCCACTCCCGGGCATCAAAGGGCCTGCGGAAGGTCCACAGGAAGGTGCTGTGGAGGATGTAGAAGAAGCGACCAATTTCCTCGAAAACCGCCACCCACCGGCGGCCGAGGACCTCAAAAAACCGGACTAGCGGCTTCATCGGTGAACTCGGGATCGGTGAACAGCGTGTAGGGTTCCAGGTACACCAGCAAGAAGGCATCGGTGGGGCCGTTTCTCTGCTTGGCAATGATGATCTCAGCCTTCCGTGATTCCTCCATGTTTTCCTCCTCGGCTCTGGGGGCAATTTTGCGGTGAATGAAGATCACCACGTCGGCATCTTGCTCGATGGAGCCGGACTCGCGTAAATCCGAAAGCTGAGGTCGGGCGTCCTGGCCGCGCCGTTCTGGCTGGCGGGAAAGCTGGGACAGGGCCAGGATGGGGACGTTGAGCTGCTTGGCCACCGCCTTCAAGCCCCGGGAAATGGCGGAAACCTCCTGGGTTCGGTTTTCGGTCTTCATCCCCGAGCTTAGAAGCTGCAGGTAGTCAACCACGATGAGGTCCAGGCCGTGCTCCATCATGAGCCTGCGGGCTTTGCCTCGAAGCTCCAGAATCGAGAGCGAAGCCGAATCGTCAATCCAAAGGGGGGCCTCGGCAAAGTGGTCGGCAGCTTCCACCAGGCATTCAAAGTCGGAACGGGGGCGTCCGGTTTTGAAGGAGATCCGCCCGCTGATGATCTTTTGCAAGCTCACCTTGGCTTGCGCCGCGAGCAACCGGCGAACCAGGGCGGACGCCGACATTTCCAGGGAAAAGAACAGCACGTTCTTCTTGAGCCGCAGGGCCACGTGGGAGGCAATGTTGAGGGCCATGGCGGTTTTGCCCACCCCCGGGCGAGCGGCCAGGATGATGAGCTCCTGCGCTTTGAGACCGGAGGTGAGCTCGTCCAGCCGGCGAAAGCCGGTTTCCAGGCCAATGAAGGGGTGGTCGGATTTGACCGTGCGCTCCAGGTGCTCCAGCTCCTCCGAAGCCAGCTCGCCAATGCGGCGGGGGCCGGTTTGGATGGCGCGGTCCGCCAGCTCCAAAACCATGGTTTCCACGCGGTCCAGGATGTCCAGGGCTCGACCCCCCTCCTGCCCCGCTTCCACCATGAGCGACCCCGAAACCTTCAGGAGCTGCCGGCGAATGGCTTTTTCCCGCACGATTTCGGCGTAGTGCTCCACCGCTTCCGGGTCCGGGAGGTCCTGGGCCAGCTGCGCCAGAAAAGAAGGACCACCCACCAGGGAAAGCGTGCCCAGGCGCTCCATGGCAGCTACGGTGTTAACCAGGTCAATGGGCGTGTTCTCCAGGGCCAAGTGGGCGAAGGCTTGAAAGACCAGCTGGTGGGGCTCGAGGTAAAAGTCCTCGGGCTTGAGGGCATCCACCACCCGGTAAAAGCAGGTGCCGTCGTTGAGGATTGCGCCCAGCACCGCCCGTTCAGCCGATTCGCTGAACGGCACACGTACGGACGCACCCTCAACGGCAGGAACCTGGGAAGGTGACGTCGCGCCCATGGGCGTATCGTACCACTGCCCCTTTGCCGCCCGATGTGGCGCCGGCGGGCGAGCCTGAGAGTCGGTCTCGGCGCCGCTCCTTATAATGCCCGGGTGCGGGTTTACCTGGACCACAACGCCACCACGTTTCCTTTTCCGGAAGTGTGGGAAAAGGTGGGCGAGCTTCAAAGCCTGGCGCTGGGTAACCCCTCCAGCATTCACCAGGAGGGGCGGCTCGCTCGCCGGCTGGTGGAAGAGGCCAGAAACCGGGTGGCCGCGTTGCTGGGGGCGTCCCCCCAGGAAGTGGTGTTCACCTCGGGGGGGACCGAAGCCAACACTATGGCGCTGTGGGGGTTGGCCCGTGCCCTGGGGGGACCCAACGGGGTTCGCCTGTACCTGGGGGCCACCGAGCACCCTTCGGTTTTTTCGGCGGCCGAAGCCCTGGCCGGTTTTGGGGCCCAGGTGGACGTCCTTCCCGTGGACCGGCAGGGGCTCATCCGCCGGGAGGTTTTGGGCGAGGTGCGGCCCCCGGCGGTGGTGTGCGTGCAGCTGGCCAACCACGAAACCGGTGTGCTGCAACCCATAAGCGAGCTGGTGACCGAGGTGAGCCGCCCGGGGGTGCTGGTGCACTGCGACGCGGTGCAAGCGGTGGGGAAGGTAGCCCTGAGCTTCCGGCAGTTGGGGGTGCACACCTTGGCGCTTTCCGGCCACAAAATCGGCGGCCTTCCCGGGGCCGGTGCCCTGCTGGTGCGTGACGGCTTGGAGCTGCCCGCCTTCATCCCCGGTGAGCAGGAGCTCAGGAGGCGAGGGGGTACGGAACCGCTGGTGGCCATTCACGCCTTGGGGTGGGCCTGCCATTTCTTGCGGGAGCGCCTAGGCTTTTGGGCGAAGGTAGGGGAGCTTCGGGATCACATGGAGCGCATTCTGAAGGAGCGCATTGCCGACCTGGTGATCTTTGGCCAGGGAGTGCCCCGGGTGGCCAACACCTCCTGTTTGGGTTTGCCCGCACCCCTCGCGGGCAACGTGGCGGTGGCGGCTTTGGATTTGGAGGGATTTGCAGTATCCTCAGGGCCGGCATGCAGCTCGGGGGCGAGCTTGCCCAGTGCTGTGGTGAGGGCTATGGGTTTTGACGATTGGGCCGCGAGAACGTTGCGGGTTTCCCTGGGTTTAACAACCCGGAGGGAAGAGATTGAGCTTTTTGCGGAAGCTTTAGAGAAGATCGTGGCGCGGAGCCGGTGAAACCATGATCATTACGTGCCCTGCTTGCCAGACCAGCTATCAGTACGACGAATCCAAGTTTGGGGAGGCGGCGGTCAAGCTGGTGAAGTGCGCCCGTTGCGGCCACGTCTTTGAGGTGCGAAAACCCACGGCCCCGGAAACCGTGGTCCAGGAGGTGCGCCCTTCCGCTGCTCCCCAGGCTGCCGCCGACCCCGGGGACGCCACCCGCACCCGCGGTAAGACCCACGAAGAAACCACCAAGCAGGTGGACCTTCGCCAGATTGCCCCGGCCCTGGACGAGGATTTGCCGCAGCTGGCGCCTTTGCCCAAGGACAGGCGTTACTCGCTGGCGGTCATCCTGGGCGCCGATGCTGGCAAGGTCTTCCGCATTGACAAGCCCCGGGTCATTTTGGGTCGCGGTGCGGGTTGCGACATCCAGCTCACCGACAGCGAGGTTTCCCGGCGCCACGCCATGCTGGAAATCCGCGGTGACGAGGTGAGCATCAAGGACCTGGGTTCCACCAACGGCACCTTTGTGGACGGGGTGAAGGTCAACCAGGCCACTCTGGAAAGCCAGCAGGAGTTTTCGCTGGGGACCACCACGCTCATGCTCATCGTCACCGAGGTGCGGGATTCCGAAATCCTCTGAAGGTGTTTTGCCTAGCATGAAGGTCATCGTTGCCATGTCCGGTGGCGTGGACTCGGCTGTGGCCTGCGCCCTCCTGGCCCGTCAGGGGCACCAGGTCATGGGGGTGACCCTGCACCTGGCCGACCTCTCCCGCGTGGGTCTGGGCGTTTCCCGCTGTTGCTCCCTGGACGATGTGGCCAACGCCCGCGCCGTCTGCGAGCTTTTGGGTGTGCCCCACTACGTGGTCAACATGGAGGACGCCTTCCAGCGGGAGGTGCTGGGGCTCTTTGTGGAGGGTTACCTCGCCGGCCAAACCCCGTCCCCGTGTGTGCGCTGCAACTCCCGGGTGAAGTTCGGGGAGCTCTTGCGGATTGCCGAAACGTTTGGCGCCGATGCCGTGGCCTCCGGGCATTACGCCCGTGTCCGGCGAGAAAATGGGCAGCTGCAGCTGCTGCGCGGCGTGGACCGGGAAAAGGACCAGTCGTACTTCCTCTTTGAGCTCACCCAGGAGCAACTCGCGCGGGTCATCTTCCCTCTGGGTGACATGACCAAGCCCCAGGTGCGGGCGCTGGCGGCGGAGCTTTCGCTTCCCAATGCCCAAAAGCCGGACAGCCAGGAGGTTTGCTTCGTTCCCGAAGGGAAAACCTACCGGGAAGTGCTGGCCAAACTGGCCGGGCCCCGCCTGCCCGGGCCCGGAGAAGTGGTGGACGAAGAAGGGCACGTGTTAGGTCGCCATCCGGGCTTTGTGGGCTTCACGGTGGGGCAAAGGCGGGGTCTGGGCGTGGCCTCGGGGCGTCGGCTTTACGTGGTGGCGGTGAAACCTGAGGAAAACCGGGTGGTGGTGGGGGAAGCCGGGAGCCTGGCCAAGTCCTGCCTGGAAGTGCGGGAGATCAACTGGCTCATCGCCCCGCCAGCGAATCTGGAGGTGGAGGTGCAGGTGCGCTCCCGTCACCGGCCCCAGGCGGCTGTGGTGGAGGTGGAAGGTAACTTGGCGCGGGTTTTCTTCCGGGAACCGGTTTTGGCGCCGGCGCCCGGGCAAGCGGCTGTCTTTTACCAGGGTGAAAGGGTTGTGGGCGGGGGGTTCATTACCCGCGCCTGGTAAAGGCTCACATGGCCGGCTCGGAGGGGACGTTGGGGCCCTGGGGGATTTCCCCAAAGTTGTGCTCGTAAATGGCGATGTTTTCGGAAAGCGCCCGCAGCAGCTGCTTGGCATGCACCGGGGTCATCACCAGGCGGGCCACCACCTGCACGTCATCCCTTCCCGGGACAATCCGCCCAAAATCCAGCACGAACTCGGCAAAGTTATGAACGATGGAAGCGAAGTTCGCGTAGGTGCCGAGGCTGATGTTCTCAGGCACCGTGATCTTGATCTGCCGCTCGGTCATAAAGCCTCCCCGGGCATTGTAGCTCGAAGCTTTTGCTGGGATCCTTGGTCGCCGGGGTTTAAAAGCGAGGGGCCGGAACCAGGCCAAATTCGTCCAGCCACCGCCTCATGTGCACCGGGGCCTCGGCGGGCAGCGGGGCTTGTGGGGCTGCCCAAATCTCCCCAGCCTCGTAGGAAACCGTGGGCGTGGCCACAACCTCCAGGCCCAGTCGGTGCCAGCCCAAGGGGAGTTTCCATGGGGCTGGCACGTCCTCTGCAGCGGCCATTGCCGCCACCACCGCCTGGCGCCACACCACAAACCCTTGAGGCGTCGGCACCAGCCGGGGTCCGGGTACCATGACTAAGTTCAGATAGCCGGGATCGTTGCGGTCCAACCCCCTCCAGGGATCCCGCAACTCCCCGGTGTCGGAGGCCACCCAGCCGCTGTGGAGTACGGTCTTACCTCTACAGGCTCGGGCGCAAACCAACGCGGTTTTGGGCACCTGCAGGAGGCTTAGCAGCTCTTGGAGCTCGGTTTCGGTGAAACCTTGAGGGGGCGGCACCACCAAAACCTCGGCGGTGCTTGCCCGGGCGACCTTCGCCAACTCCTCGGGGGCTAAAAGCCCGGGATGCACCTCTACCCACTCCATGCGAAAGCCCCGCAAGCCACTGAGCCGGGGAGGCTTTGGGGAAAGCACGGCCAGGCTCAGACCCTCTGGCGGCATGCGCCGAACCCGGAAGAAACTGGCGGGTGCCAGCAGCACTTCAGCGCTAACCTCACCTCCTGTGGGCCAGCTGGCCGCGTGCTCGGCCAGGGCGCGCAACGCGTGCGTGTGAGCCGCGGGCTTCGCGGCCGCCGCCCGGGCCATGGAGCTGGCCACCGTCCGCCAGTGGTACAGGACCCCCGGGAGGTGGGCAAAACGTCCTCCGTTTTCAAGCACGCGCAGGGCGAGGTCGTAGTCTTGGGCACCGTCAAACCCCGGGCGATGGCCTCCAACCCGTTGCAGCATGGAGCGACGGACGATCCGCAAATGACAGACGTAGTTGAAGGTCAGCAAGAGGTGGTGAGACCACCCTGGCTTAAAGCAGGGCTCGCTGTGCTGGCCCCGCTCATCTACTTTGTCCTCGTCGGTAAACAACCAATCCACGTCGGGCCGGCCAGCGAGAAAGCGGGCCACCTGCTCCAGGGCCCTCGGGTGTAAAAGGTCGTCGTGATCGAGAAAGGCTACGTACTCACCTCGGGCCAGACGGATGATCTCGTTGCTTGCCAGAGCAATGCCGAGGTTCGAGGGCTGGTGCACCACGCGGATTCGCGGATCCCAGGCGGATGCCTCCCGGAGGACGTTCTTTACATGGGCGTCGGGTGAAGCATCGTCGAGAAGGATCAGCTCCCAGTGTGGATAGGTTTGCGCCCGTACGGAGGCAACGGCGGCCCGCAAGTGCTCTTCGGCCACCCGGTACACGGGCGTGGCTACGGTGATCAGGAAGGATGGCAACTCACCGGGCACCTCTACGAGCAGCTTTCCGTTTTTCAGCGCCTGGCGGTAGGCCCTAAGTCGCCATTTACGCTGGATCAACTGAGCGGTTTTGTGGACAAACAGCCGGGGGTGGCGGAGGTAATGGAGTGCGGCTGCAATTCGGGGGAAGGGCCGCACGGCGCGGTAAAGCGCTTCGCCAATGCGGCTCATGCTTCCTTTTCCCCTTGCCCTTTCCTGCCCCGCCACTTTTGCCAGCCGCGCCAGAGCCGATGCAGCCACCACACGACGCCCAACAGGTGAGCCTCCGCCAGTTCCCGCACGAAACGGTTCTCCTCCCGGAGGCGTGCCACTTCTTCTCTGTATTCCCGGATCAGGCGCCGCTGCTCAGCTATGGCCTTCTCCAGCTGCTGGAAGCGGCTGGCCAGCTGGGCGGAGGTCACTTTTTGCCAGTGTTTCGCCAGCACCCTCTCGAAAACTGCCCAGCGTTCGGCTGCCATTTCACCGCCCACGGAGCCAGGGCGAACCCGGTAAATTGAGGTGACTTCCGGGCAAAAGGCAAAGTCATGGCACTCCGCCAGGCGCAGCCACATGTCCCAGTCCTCCAGGTAGGGGAGGGATTCGTCAAAGCCCCCAGCTTCCAGCAGGACTGAGCGATCCACAAGCACCGCGCAAATGGGGATGAAGTTGGCCACTGCTAAAAGATCCCGGTGGAAAGGGGTGGCGAAAACCTCTTCCTCCCCGCCATCCCATGGAACCAGGCGGCACCCCGCATAAGCGATCCGGGCATTTTTGGCAGAAGCCGTGGCCTGTAACAGCGCCAGATGCTGGGGGAGGAAAAGGTCGTCGTCGTCCAGGAAGGCCACCCACGCCCCGGTAGCTGCGGCCACGCCAGCGTTCAATGCTGCAGCGCGACCCCGGGGCTCGGGGTGTTCGACTTTAACTACCGAGACCCCTGCCTCAACCGTTGCCAGCACCGCGTCCACCGGACCGCCGCCATCATTGACGACCACCACCTCCAAGGGCCGGTAGGTTTGGGCCTGGATGCTTGCCAACGCTTCCGAAAGCAACTCCTGGCGGTCGCGGGTGCGCACCACCACGGAGACCTTTGGGAGGCAAGGGCCGCTTTCTGCCACGCAGGTATGTTAGCTGAAAGTTTTTTGGCTAAATGAGATCCGGCGCCCTCAACTTCTGCCGGTTGGCTTTCTGGTGGCGTTGGCGTTTCCTATTTCGGACTTGGCGGGTCTTCAGCCTCATTCCCTTTGTTCCCATCGTGCTCACAAGCGGCAAACAGATAGCGAGGATTTCAGGGGTTCCAGCATCCTGTGCCGGAGCGATAATCGAAGGCACGTTGGTTGACCCGGTCCAGGCCGGCCTCTACAATCCCTTGCGCGGGTTTTCACAAACCCGGCGAGGGAGGTCGCCATGAGTGGGAGCTTTCGAATCCCCAAGCCGATCAACGAACCGGTGAAGCAGTACGCGCCGGGCAGCCCGGAGCGGGCGTCTTTGAAGAAGAAGCTTGCCGAAATGCGGAGCCAGGAAATCGAAATTCCGCTGATCATTGGCGGCAAGGAGGTGCGCACCGGAAGGCTCGGTACCTGCGTGATGCCCCACCGCCATGGGCACGTTCTCGCCAAGTACCACAAGGCGGGGCCGCAGGAGGTGGCCATGGCCATCGAGGCGGCGCTTGCGGCCCACAAGACCTGGTCGCGGATGGCCTGGCACGACCGGGCGGCCATTTTCCTGAAAGCCGCCGAGCTACTGGCGGGCCCCTGGCGGGACACCCTCAACGCCGCCACCATGCTGGGCCAGTCCAAGACCGTGTTCCAAGCGGAAATTGACTCCGCTTGCGAGATCATTGACTTTTGGCGCTACAACCCTTACTTCATGCAGCAAATTTACGACGACCAGCCCTTTTCCCCGTTGGGGCAGTGGAACCGCGTGGAGTACCGGCCGCTGGAGGGCTTCGTTTTTGCGGTGACGCCGTTTAACTTCACCTCCATTGGCGCCAACCTGCCCACCTCACCGGCGCTCATGGGCAACACCGTGGTGTGGAAGCCGGCTTCCACCGCAGTGTATTCGGCTTACTTCACCATGAAGCTGCTGGAAGCGGCGGGGTTGCCCGCGGGCGTGATCAACTTCGTGGTGGGTTCCGGCGGGGAGGTGGGAAATCCGGTGCTGGCCTCAGAGCATTTGGCCGGGCTCCACTTCACCGGTTCCACCGCTACCTTCCAGGCCATGTGGCGGACCATTGCGGAAAACCTCCCCCGTTACCGCTCCTACCCGCGGGTGGTGGGGGAAACCGGGGGCAAGGACTTTGTGTTTGCCCACGCTTCTGCCGATGTGCCGGCGCTGGTAACCGCCCTGGTGCGGGGGGCTTTTGAGTACCAGGGGCAAAAGTGCTCGGCGGCATCCCGGGCTTACATCCCCGCCTCCCTCTGGCCGCAGGTGAAGGAGCAGCTGTTGGCGCAAGTTGCGGAAATTAAGGTTGGCGATGTGGAGGACTTCCGCAACTTCATGGGGGCGGTCATTGACCGGGCCGCTTTTGACAGCATCGTGTCGTACATCGAGTACGCCAAGAGCTCGCCCGATGCGGAAATCCTTGCCGGGGGTACTTACGATGCGAGCACGGGGTACTTCATTCAACCCACGGTGGTGCTGGCCAAGGACCACAACTTAAAGCTCATGCAGGAGGAAATCTTCGGCCCGGTGTTGACACTCTTCGTGTACCCCGACGAAAAATTGGACGAAGCGCTCACCCTTTGCGATCAAGGCTCGCCCTACGCCCTCACCGGCTCGGTGTTCGCCCAGGACCGGCAGGCCATCGCGTACATTACCGAGAGGCTGCGGGATGCGGCGGGGAACTTCTACATCAACGACAAGCCCACTGGAGCGGTCGTGGGCCAGCAGCCCTTTGGCGGGGCCCGTGCTTCCGGCACCAACGACAAAGCCGGCTCCATGTGGAACTTGATCCGCTGGACCAGCCCCCGGGCCATCAAGGAAACCTTTGTGCCGCCCACCCACTTTGCCTACCCGTTCATGGGTGACGTGTAAGGAAAACCGAGGGATAAAGCCAAGAGGGCGGGTGGTCCCGCCCTCTTTCCTTTTTCGAAGGCCCTAAAGGGTTAAACCGTTGGCCCGTCCTGGACGTTTTCCTTTGCCGTTTTACCGCGGAGGTCCCTCACCACCAGCCAAAGGCCGAAGAGGATAAGGCCCAAAGGCCACCAGTCGGCGAGAAAAGAGAGGTCCAGGGGGTAGAAGTTGCTGTAAAGCAACAACGCCCCGGCCAGCAGGAGCACAACCCCCATGGTGAGGTTGCCCTTCCCAAAGGTGGACTGCGGTGCCGAGACCAGCGGCGTTTCTGGGGCTGCGGCGGCCAGGAGGGTGGCCATGCGGTGGGCGTCGAACATGGTGAAGAAGAAGACAAAGGCAACCAAAGCCCCGGAAAGATCGGCATGATCCGCAAGCCAAAGGGCCGCCAGGAACGCGGCAAAAAACGCCACACCGCGCTGGTACAAGCCCAGGTAAATATGGCCCAATCCAGGCAGCAGCGAAAACAGCACCGCCAGGCCTGGGGATTTATGCCCATAGGGCCTGGGTTCCGGGGGGGGTGGGGGTAACGGGCTCGATGGCGTGCTCATGTTCGTCCTTCCTCCTCACCTTCAGAAACGGGTTTTTGCGGCTTGAGGTTTTTATCCTGGGGAGAAACCGTCTCCTGCCAGAAAGAAACGGCCTTGGAAAGAGAGTCGCGGGCCAGCTTCTGGGTTTGGGAAAGCCACGCTTTGACTTCCTTTTCCGCCCAGCGCAGGCGGTTGGTAACCGCGGCTTGCCCGTAAAAGAACGCATCGGAAACCTTGCCCACCGCTTCCCGGCTGATCACCTCGCTGTTACCCATCGCCAGGAAAATCGTCCCGGCAAGGATGTACACCGCCGCGGCCGCCAGCCGCCAGCGCCGCCCCTTGCTTTCGATCCGCGGCAGGGGGATGGCCGCCAACCGGGGAAGCAAACCCTGGGGGGCCCTGGTTACCTCACCCACCTGCTTGACCGTGGCCAGGGCGTCCCAGGTGGTGCGGCAGGCGGGGCACTGGGCCAGATGGTCCATGAGCGCCACCCGCTGCTCTTCGCTGGCTTCCCGATCCAGTACGGCGCTGGCGGCCTCGCACGCCTGCTCGCAGGCCAGGGGCAGCCGGGGGAGAGCGGCAATCTTGGCCACCAGCTCGGAGGGCGCCCGTAAATCGCGGACGGTTTGCCCGGCGGTGGTGACATCGGGCCAGGCGGCCATGAGCGTGGTGCACGCGGGACAGCTTGCCACGTGCTCGGCGAGCTCGGGGGGGAGTTGCGAATGCCCCTCCTCCAAGAAGCGCAGAAGCTCCACACAGAGGGTCATGCGGATGCCTCTGGGGCGGCAGCCCCCACCATTTGCCTGATGGCCATCGCCAGCTCCCGGCGGGCGCGGTTTAAACGGGATTTCACGGTACCCAGGGGCAAATCAAACTCCGCCGCCAGCTCCTCGTAGCTCCAGTCGGCAAAGTCCCGCAAGAGCAAAAGCTGAGCCAGTTCCTCGGGTAGGCGCTGCAACGCTTGATGGGCCATCTCCAAGCGTTGCTTGCGCACCGCCCGGGTGAACGGGTCGTCCCCGGAGGGCAAGGTGGCCAGGAACTCTTCGTCAAGCCAGGTGGCTTCCCGAGCCTTCCGGGTGCGCCGGTAGTGGTCCACAAACAAATTATGGGCCACCCTATAGGCCCACGCGCGGAAGGAGGAACCGGGCACGTACTGGTGCAGGTTTTGCCAGATGCGGATGTATACCTCTTGGGTGAGGTCTTCGGCTTCAGCGCGGTTGCGCGTGAAGCTCACCGCCATGCGGTAAATGTGATCGGCTGTGGCCCGCACCAGTTCCTCCCAGGCCAAGGGATCCCCGGCCTTACACCGCTCCACCACCCGATCCAAGCTCACCTCCTCCATCCGAAAGACCCCAACGTATTTTCCCACGGTTGGGTTCTGAAATTTTTCACTCCCTTGGCGGCTTAACGAAAGTGTTGGAAAATCATGGGGGAGAGGGTGGGGCGATGGCAGAGCAGAACTTGCGAGCAAGGGTGGAACAGGCGCTGGCGGACTTGCGTCCGGCTTTAGCTATGGACGGGGGCGACGTGGAGCTGGTGGCGATAACCGACGGGGTGGTGCAGGTGCGGCTCATGGGGGCCTGCTCCGGTTGCCCTATGGCAGCCATGACCTTGGTGGGGTTCGTGGAGGAGCGCCTCAAGAGCCAGATCCCGGAAATCCGCGGTGTGGAAAGCGTCTAGCTCCTAACGCCGGGATACAAGCCACAAAACGAGGGTTAGCAGCGCCGAAAGCAAAAGGGAAGTGGCCAGGGGAAAGTAAAAGGTCCAGTTGCGCCCGCGAACCACGATGTCCCCGGGCAGCCGCCAACCGATCTTGTCCCAAATAATTAAGATCGCGCCGAACACCATGAGAAGTGCGCCAGTCACAAGAAGAAGCCGACCTACGGTCCCCATACGGGCATTATGGTAGCGCCGGTGAAGGCTTGAGGCATGCAAACCAGGTGCTCTGGGCCTGGGCCTGCAAGGTGAGGTCCCCTCTGAAGCTTGCTTCACGCCGGGGTTTTTGTCCGCCCCGCCGATATCTCACCCTGGACCGGCGCGCTGGCGTTTGACCGTTTCGAACCTGAGGATTAGACTTTTTGTCACCTGCTCAGGAAGTGCAGGGAGAAAGGAAGGGTACGGAAGTGCAGAAGTTGCGGGTTTTCACATTGGCGATGCTGGCCGTAGCGGTGCTGGCGGCGCCGGCCAGCTCCGGCGTTTACTACGAGGCCCGCACCACCGGTGAGGGCAAGGGCAGTGAGCTTCAAGCAGCCACCGTCAAGGCCTGGGTTTCTGGCGATAAGGCCAAAATTTTCTTCGAAACGACCGGTAACCCCATGATGAAGCCGGGGGATTACCTGTTGGCTTTTGGGGGCGGGCAAACCTTGTACCTGGTGAGCCCCAAAGACAAGACCTACAGCAAGTGGGACATGGATGCGATGATGCAAGTGGCCGCCGGCTTTACCAAGATGATGAAAATGGAAATCCACGACGCCAAGGTTGAAAAACTGGAAGAAAAGCCAGGAGAAGTCATCGCCGGTCTGCCCACAACCTACTACAAGTTCCGCACCACCTACCGGCAAACCATGAAGTTCATGATGATGAGCCAGGACAACCGCGTGGAAGAGGTTCGCGAGCTGTGGGTGGCGCCGGATCTGGTGGAAAAAGCGTTGGGCGTGTACCTGCGGAAGACCCCTCCCAAGACCGTGTCGGAGGACTTTAACCGCCTGCTGGCTTTGGAGCTTGAAAAGGTGAAGGGTATCCCGTTGAAAATCCGCACTGTAACCACCACCCAGGACAAGAAGGGGGCCACGCAAACCACGGTGGTCACCATGGAGGTCACGAAGTTACAGGTAATGCCGGTCCCTGACAGCACCTTCGAAATCCCCGCAGGCTACCAGGAGGTGTCGCTTTTGCCCACGGGCGAAAGCCCGGACCAGGGGGAAGGGGAAGAAAACCCCATGTTGAAGCTGCTTGGCGGCAAAAAGAAGCAGTAAGCCCATTCGCTTTTGAACTTCCGGCGGCGGGCAAAACTTGGCCCGCCGCTTTCCGTACAATGGCTCCATTGCGGAGGCGCCCATGAAGGTTCGGTTTTTTACAGCGTTTTTGGGGTTATGGGCGGCGGTGGCGGTGGCCAGCAGCCTGGAGGTTTTGCCACCGGCTGGCTTGGATCCTGCCATCCCCACGATCAAGCAGGTGCTGGGCTACGACTGGGGTGAGGAGATCAGCGATCCACTGCAAATTGAGCGGTACGCTGAAGCCCTGGCCCAGGCCGCTCCCGATCGGGTGAAGCTCATCCCCTACGCCACCTCCTTTGAGGGGCGCAAGCTTTTGCTCTTGGTGGTGGGCAAGCCGGAAAACCTATCGCGCCTGGAGGAGCTCGCTGCCAAGCTCAGGAGCTTGGCCGATCCGCGAGGTCAATCCCCCCGGGACAAGTCGTTGCCGGCTGATCTGCCGTTGGTGGTTTGGCTGGTGGGCTCGGTGCACGGCGACGAAGCTTCCGGCGGGGAAGCAGCGCTGGCTCTGGCCTACTACCTGACCGCCGCTCGCTCTCCGGAGGTCCAAAGGCTTTTGGATGAAGTCCTGGTGGTCCTGGACCCCATGCAAAACCCCGACGGCCGGGCGCGCTTTGTGGCCTCCACCCGCCAGGCCCGCGGGCTGGTACCCGACGAAAACCCCGCCTCCGCCGAACACGTGCAGCCCTGGCCCGGGGGGCGCTTTTCCCATTACCTCTTCGATTTGAACCGCGATTGGTTTGCTCTCACCCACCCGGAAACCCAAGGGCGGGTGGCCCGCATGCTGTGGCTGCCTCCCCAGGTGGTGGTGGACCTCCACGAAATGGGTGCAGAACAGGGTTACTTTTTTCCGCCACCGGCGGATCCCCACAACCCCCTGGTTTCCCCCGAGCAGGGGAAGCTCTGGGAGCTTTTGGGCGGGCGTCTAGCCGCGGCGTTTGACGAGGCGGGCATCCGCTTTTGGACCCGGGAAACCTTTGATGCCTTTTACCCCGGGTACGGTGAGTCCTGGCCGTTCTTCGGGGGGGCTTGTGGGGCTACATTTGAGCAGGCCTCCACCCGGGGCCTGGCGGTTCGCTTGCGCAGCGGTGAGGTCCTGCGTTACCGGGACGCGGTGGCTCACCACCTGCTGGCGGCTTTCGTTACCGTGAAGACCGCGGCGGAACACATAAAGGCTTTCTGGGACGGGTTTTTCACCTATCGCCAAAGGGCGGTGGAAGAAGGGAAGGGCCTGGCTTACGTTTGGGAAGCGAGCAGGGACGGGGCGGAGGAGCTGGCCCGGCTGCTGGCCCGACAGGGGCTGGAGGTTTTTCGGCCTGGCTCCGGGCCGTGGGCCGGGTCGTACGTGCTGCCGCTTTCGCAGCCAATGGGCCGGCTGGCGCGGGTGCTTTTGAGCAAGGAGGTGCCGCTTCCCAAGGACTTTGCGGACCTGCAGGTGAAGCGCGAGGCCAAGCGGCTGCCCGATGAAATTTACGACGTAACCGCCTGGTCTTTGCCTCTGCTCTGGAACCTTCCGGTGCGGGAGGAAAAGGTCAACGTGGGGGACGGGTGGCCGCAGGTGAATCCCGAGGCGCCCCTACCGTACGGCGTCGAAGGGCAGGGTAAGGTGGCGTTCCTCCTTCCCTGGGAGGGGCTTTCCTCGGCCCGTGCGGTGGTGCGGCTTTTAGCCCAGAACATCAAAGCTGGCGTAGCGGAAAAGGCGTTTATTATCGCGGGAAAGCCCTACCTGGCAGGTACGGTGGTGGTTCGCCGCCAGGGGAACCCCGAAAAGCTCCGGGAGATCCTCGAGGGGGTCGCCCGGGAAACCGGCGTGCGGTTTTTTGGCACCGACACCTCCATGGCCGATTCCGGCATTGACCTGGGGTCCAACCGCGTGCATGCACTGGTGACACCGCGGGTGGCGCTCCTTTGGGACGCTCCCACCAGCCCCACCGCTGCGGGGCACCTGCGCTACGCCCTGGAGCAGCAGCTGGGTCTGGCTGTCACGCCGGTGCGGGTGAGCAGCTTGCCTTCCGCCGATCTTTTCCAGTTCTCGGTGATTGTGCTTCCCGACGGGTTTTCTGCTGCTGCCTACGCCCGGGTTTTGCCTCCGGAGGCTGTGGAACGCCTGAAGTACTGGGTGAACGAGGGTGGGGTGCTGATTGCCGAAGGGGAAGCCGCGGCGTTTTTAACCGGAGAAAAGGTGGGGCTCTTGGCTTCCACGTTGGAAAAGCGGGGTGGGGCTGCCAAGGACAAAGAGAAAACCGCGTCCGGCAATGCCCCAGCGGGCCAGGAGGCACCCACGGACTATGAAAAGCTGGTACAGCCCGAGGAGGAGCAGCCCCCACAGGTGCCCGGGGCTATCCTCGCGGTGACGCTGGATACCCAGCACCTTCTGGCAGCAGGGTTCCCTGACGGCAAGGTCCACGCGCTGGTGAACTCCCGGCGGATCTTTACGCCTCTGAAACTCAACAAGGGGACCAACGTGGGTGTGTACGCCCCGGAAAAGGACCTGGTGGCTTCCGGGTTTCTCTTTGCCGAATCCAAAAAGCAACTTCCCCACAAGGGCTACCTCATGGTGCAAAGGCAGGGGAAAGGTATTGTGGTGGCTTTTGCCGAGCCGCCGGCCTTCCGCGGGATCAGCCGGGCCACCACGCTGCTCCTCGCCAACGCCGTGCTCTTTGGCCCTGCCTTGGTACTATAAGCCATGCACTACTGGTGGTGGTTGGTCTTTGGCGGCTTGGTCCTGGGGGCTCTGGCCCTCGATCTTTTGGTTTTCCATCGCCACGCCCATCGCGAGAGCATGCGCGAAGCGGTGACCTGGAGCGTTGTTTGGGTAGGTCTGGGTTTGGCGTTTGCGGTGTTTGTGGCGGTGGTGGAGGGGAGGGATTCGGCCCTCGCCTACCTCACGGCGTTTTTAATTGAAAAATCGCTGTCGGTGGACAATCTCTTCGTGTTCGTGGGGCTTTTCGCTTACTTCGGGGTGAAGCCGGAAAACCAGCACCGGGTGCTGTTCTGGGGCATCCTGGGGGCCATCGTCATTCGCGGTTTGTTCATTTTCGTGGGGATCAGCCTCATCACCCACTTCCACTGGGTGAACTACCTGCTGGGGGCCATCCTGTTAGCCACCGGCGCCAAGCTCGCCACCGGAGGGGAAGAGGTTCACCCGGAAAAAAACCTGGTGGTGCGCTGGGCAGCGCGTATTTTGCCGTTTACCAAGGAGTTTCACGGTGAGTCTTTTACCGTCAAGGACGCCAAGGGGCTGCGGTTTACACCGCTGTTTTTGGCGCTCATTGCCGTGGAAGCCACCGACGTGATGTTTGCCGTGGACTCCATCCCTGCAGTTTTGGCCATTTCCTCCGACCCCTTTGTGGTGTACACCTCCAACATCTTTGCCATCCTTGGCTTGCGGGCGTTGTATTTCGTGTTGGTGGGTGCCCTGCGCTCGCTCAAGTACCTGCGCCCGGCACTGGCCTTCATCCTGGTTTTGGTGGGCGTGAAGATGATGGTGGCGGACTTTTACCACGTGGAAACCTGGGTTTCGCTGTTGGTGGTGGGTGTGCTTCTGGGAGGGGCTACGGTGCTTTCGCTGTGGGAAGCAAGGCGCGAGCGTAAAGGAGAAGGGCACCAGCCGAGGAAGCGCCAAGGCGGGGAGTAAGCCCGCCACAAACGTAACGGGGTACAATGGCCGTGGGGATGAACGGCGATGGCGCACTTTACCGTCACGTGTCCGCACTGTAAGAGCCTCCTGGAAATTGACGGCGAGGCACAGGTGGTGATTGCGGCAAAGCCGCCGGAGGAAAAGAAGGCCACCACTTCCCTGGAAGACCGTCTCAAGCAGCTGGAGGAGGAAAAAAAGCGGGCGGCCGACAAGCTGGCGGAAGCCATGCGCGCCGAACAGGCCGGCTCCCGGGTGCGGGAGGAGAAGTTCCGCAAGCTCCTGGAAGGGGTGAACCCCGACGAGGCTCCGGAAAAGGTCATCAAAGACGTGGATTTGGATTAGGGTGGCTGGCTTTTTCACCTTGTTCCGGCGCAAGCTCCACCACCGTGGCACCCCAACCGCCCCGTTCGGGCGGCGCTTCGTATGCACGCAGCACGTAAGGGAGGCGCGCCAGGAGCCTGGCCACCCGGGCCCGGGCTACCCCTTTCCCGCGCCCATGAATGAGGCGCACCTCCTGCAAGCCGCGCTTCCTGGCTTCTTCCAGGTACGCTTCCACCGCGGCTTCAAGGTCTTTCGGGTGAAAGGTGTGGAGGTCGAGGCTGTCCTCGATGGGCAAAACGTGAAGCTCGGGTTTGATTTCGTCCACAGCTAAACGATAGCAGGAGGTGGCATGAAGCTGTCGGTGGTGGTGCCGGTGTACAACGAGGAAAAAACGGTGCGGGAGATCCTGGATCGGGTGGTGCGGGCCCCGCTGCCCGAAGGCATTTCCGAACTGGAGCTGGTGGTGGTGGATGACGCGTCCACCGACAGCACTGCCGATGTGCTGCGGGGCTACCAGTTGCCCGGAGACGTGAGCCGCCCCACCACCATGACCGTGCGCCGTCATGAGAAAAACGCCGGCAAGGCGGCGGCTTTAGCCACGGGCTTTGCCCTGGCCACCGGCGACGTGATTCTGGTGCAGGACGCCGATCTGGAGTACGACCCGCAGGACTACCCGGTGCTGCTGGGACCCATCCTCGCGGGGAAGGCGGATGTGGTGTACGGGAGCCGCTTCCTCTCCGGACCGCATCGGGTGCTGTTCTTCTGGCATTACGTGGGCAACAAGCTCCTCACCACAATTTCCAACATGTTCACCGACCTCAACCTCTCGGACATGGAAACCTGCTACAAGGTGTTCACCCGTGAGGTCAAGGAAAAGCTACGGATTACTTCTAAGCGTTTTGGCTTTGAGCCGGAGTTTACCGCACGGGTGGCGCGGATGGGGGTCCGCATTTACGAGGTGCCCATTTCCTACCATGGCCGCACCTACGCCGAGGGCAAGAAGATCGGCTGGAAGGACGGCTTTGAGGCCATCTGGTGCATCCTCAAGTACAACCTCTGGGATCGGGGCTAAAGAGCGCTTGCCACTGCGAAAGCAAGGATGTGCTTTGCGGGTCCCCCTCATGCGGAGCCCAGGGGGCAAAGTCCTTATCGGTGAGGGGCTCGTAGGGTCCCGGTTTAACCTCAAAAAGCACGGTGTTTGGCGCCAGCGCCACCACCGTGTGCAGCACCCCGCCAGGGATTTCCACCGCCACCAGGGCTTCCGGGGCCAGGAGGTGTTTTTCCGTCACCTGGCCGTGCTCGTCAAACACCAGCACCCCGGCCCTTCCCTGAAGCAGCACAAAGAGCTCAAACTTCCCGGGGGCGTGGCGGTGGGGACGCACGTAGGTTGGCGGCTCCAGGCAGTTAAAGAACCGCTGGATAGCGTCATCTAACTGCGGGTGGAGGTTGTAGTTGCTGCGTTGGCGCTGCGCCCTTTGGGCGGCCGCCACGGTGGCTTTCAGCTCGGCTTGGGGAAAGACCCGGCATGTGCTCATGCCGGGTAGGCACCGGTGATGTAGTTTTCCAGCATGCGGATTTGAAACTCCTGATCCTTGGAAATCCACCGCACCAAGTCACCAATGGAAATCAAGCCCACCACCTTGCCCTTTTCCACCACCGGCAGGTGCCGGCATCGGCGCTCGGTCATGATGGCCATGGCTTCCTTCACCCGGGTGTCCGGCTCCACCACCCAGACGTCCCGGGACATGACCTCCCGCACCTTGACCTTTGCCGGGTCCTTCCCCGCCACCACCACCCGCCGCATGAGGTCCCGTTCGGAAAAGATGCCCACCGGCTTGTCGCCGTCCACCACCAGAAGCGAGCCCACGTTGTGGGCATCCATGGCGCGGGCGGCCTCCAGCACCGTGGCTCCCGGGGCCACGGTGTAAACCTTGCTTCCTTTTTCCCGAAGGACAGCAGCGATGGTGTCCATAACCCACCTCCCCGGCTTTGCAAAACTAGCTTACCACGGGGTCCAGGGGAGATGAGGGAGCAAGCAGCTTTTAGTTGGTGCTTTCCTCGAAGAAACGGCGGATGGCCTCCGGGAGATCGGGGATGAACAGAGAAGACGGGTCGTCCCCCGTCCACTCCTGGGGGAGAAGGGAAGCGTAAGGCTGTTGCAGAAAGCGGCGGCAAACCAGGACGATCACCCCCCGGTCTTCGGCGGAGCGGATGAGCCGGCCGGCCGCCTGCACCACCCGGGTCATGCCGGGAACGAGGTAGGCGTACAGGAACCCTTTTCCCGAGCGCTGGTCGAAGTAGTTTTTCAAAAGCTCGCGTTCCGGGCTCACCTGGGGCAACCCCGGCGATACCACGATGACCTCGGAAAGCATCTCCCCCGGGTAGTCCACCCCTTCGGCAAAGGCCCCACCCAGAACCCCCAAAAGCAGCACCGCCCGGTGGTTGGTCTGCAAAAGGCGCAGCATTTCCTCACGCATGAGGTCGGAGTCCTGGCTCTTTTGCACCAGCACCTCGTGGGTCTCCACCACCAGGCGAGAAGCCACTTCCTGCAAGAAGCGGTACGAGGGGAACAGCACCAGCGCGTTTTTCCCCGGGGGTAAGAGCTCGGGGATGAGCTCGGCAATGGGCCCGTAAGCGCGGCCACGGTGGCGGTAGGAGGTGTCCACGCTGTCCACCACCGCCACCAGGCGGTTTTCTTTGGGAAACGGCGAAGGCAAAGCCAGAGTATCGGTGCGATCGGGATCGAACCCCAAAAGCTCGCGGTAAAACTCGAAGGGCTGCAGGGTGGCGGACATGGCCACGCAGCTGTGGCAGGCGTCCAGGATGGGGCGCAGGAAAGGCGAGGGATCCAGGCAGTAAAGCCGCAGGCTCTCGTCGCCGGGCTGGCCGGCGGTGGGCTCTTTGTCCTGCCGCTCGGCTAGGCTCACCAGCTCCGGTCTGCCGGTTTCCAAAAGCTCCAAAAAGCGGGCCAGCACCAGCAGCAGCTCCACCACCGGATCGGAGGAAAGCCACAGCTCCTGCTGGCGCTTAAACGCAAAGTAGGGGACCATGAGCGCGTCCAGCTGGAGACGGGCCTGGCGGAGCACCTCCACCGGGGGGTCGGCCAGCGCCGCTTGCCCTTTTCCGCGGGTGGCTTCGGCTATGGTTATGGCCAGCGCTTGATCGAGCTCTTGGAAGATGGCGGTGAGCTCCCGGCACACCTTGGTGGTGAACTGGCCGGTGATGTTTGCAGCTCTGGCTAACGCGGAGCGGGAAAGGCGGGGGGAAAAGTACTCCCGGGCGCGGTCCACCAGGTTGTGGGCTTCGTCCACCACCAGGATGAGGTCGCTAAGCTGGCCGGTTTCGGGGCGACCAAACAGCGCAATCCCGGGATCGAACACGTAGTTGTAATCGCAAACCACCGCAAGGGTTTCGGGGACCGTTTCCAGCTGGGCAATGAAGGGGCAAACCCCTTCCGCTTGCGCGGCAGCAAACACCGTGTTGGGGTCCACGTGGGACCACTGGAGGAGCCTTTCCACCAAGCGGCTTGAAGCCAATTTGGCAGGCAGGTCCTGGATGTAGTCGCAAAACTCCTCGTGGCAAATGACCTCGCGGTTGGCGCACATCTTGGCTTTGGCGCGGATTTGCACGGTGCGGAAGCTGCCGTCGTTCATGGCCACCAGGGTTTCCACCGCCAGCTTCTGCTGCAGCGTTTTGGCGGTGCAAAAGACCAGGCGCTTGCCGGTCATCAGGGCCTGGCGCAGGGCGGGGAAAAGGGCCGCCGCGGTTTTGCCCACGCCGGTGGGTGCCGAAAGCAACAGGTGACGGCCCGAAGCCACCGCTTCTTCCACCGCGGCCATGGCTTCCCGCTGCACCGGCCGCACTTCGGGAAAGGGAAAGGCGAGCCGGGCGGCGGTTTGCTGCCAGCGGGCCAAAAGCGCTGCCCGCTCTTCCGCCTCGTGGATGAAGACCGAGAGGCGGCTTTTGAGGTAGGCCTCGACCTGCCCCGGCGACCACCGCACCTCCTCCACCCGCTCCTCTTCGCCGCCCAGGTCCACCAAACGCAGGCGGGCCTGGGCCTGGCCCTCGGGGTAAAGGCAGTAGGCGTAAAGCCGCACCTGCCACTGGAAGCGCTGGCGCAAAAGCTCCGCTTCCGGGCGGAAGAGGTCCGTCCGGAAATGCAGGGTCTTGATTTCTTCCACCACCGGCTTGCCCTGGGGCGGGCTAAAAACCCCGTCGCAGCGACCGCTCACCAAAAGCGTCCAACCCTCCAAAGGGATTTCCGCATCCACCACCACTTCCGGTTGGTAGCTGGGGTCTTCCTGGGCCAGCCGCGCCTGCACCAGGCGGTGCAGCTCCGAGCCCACGGAAAGCCGCACCCACCCCTCCCCCGGCCACCCCGAGGTGGCGATTTCCGGCAGGAGGTCGTGCACCGAAGCCCAGACCTTCCGGTTGGGGAGATCTACCTTGACGGCCACGGCGGCATTGTACGGGCTTTTTTACTCGTGCATGGCCATGAGGTGCCAGGCCAGCAAGCGGTCGTTCATGGCCCGCAAGCGCCGGCACAGGATCTGGCACATGAGGGCGAGGAACTGGCAGGCGGCATCGGGGTCCAGGTCCAGCACCTCTTCCAGGCGGGAGCGATCCACCACGAAGAGCGTGCAACCCTGGGTGTGGGCGCGGGCATCGGCGCTGCGCGGTTCATCGTCAATGAGCGCCATCTCCCCGAAGATCTCGCCGCGCCCTAAAATGGCCAGCGCTTCTTCCCCCAAACCGGGGAGGTTGCGGGAAATACGCACCTGCCCGTCCACCACGATGTAAAGCTCGTCGCCCCGCTGTCCTTCCGCAAAGATGAGGGTTTCGGGGGGGAAGCGAACCTCCCGGGAGTAGGTGGCCAAAAGCCGCAGCTCGGAAGCGGATAAGCCCTGCTCCCGCAGGAGCGCCACCTTGTCGGCGGGATCCAACCGCACCGGCTCTCCCGCTTGCCCGGCGGTCTGGCGAACCGCGGTGCGTCCCGGGGCAATGATGCGGTTCATGGCGCTGTTGGCCATGCGGATCTTGCTGGCCAGAGCGTGCCAGAAGGACCACAAAAGCGCGGCGTGCAGCTCGCGGTTGGTGTGGATCAGGCGGGAAAGCTCTTCCGCTTCCCAGCGCAGGATCACCGCCGGTTCAGTGATGATGAGCGACGAGGAGCGGGGGCGGCGGTCCAAAAACGCCACCTCGCCCACCAGATCGCCGGCGGAAAGCGACGCCTGCACCTGCGCACCCACCGGGGTGCGGCGCACCACCTGGACCGTTCCCGAAAGGATGAGAAAGACGTCGTAATCCTCCTGCCCTTCGTTGGCCAGGGTTTGAGCCGCCCGGAACTGCTCCTTGCGTGCCACCTGTACCAGCTGCAAGAGCTGGGCATCGGTAAAGTGGCGGAAAACCTTGAAGCGGCGCACATCCAAGGCCAGGCGCAGGAGGTCTTCCTGGGGCACGGCCGGGCGGGTGGGTTTGCGTCCCAGCCCCACCAGGGGGTAGGCGGAGAACAGCCGGGCCCGGGTCAGTGCCACGTGGTCGCAGGCTCGCTGCAGCAACTGCGCCCGCTGGCGGTGAAGCTCGGCCAGCTCCTCCCGGGAAAGCCGGCAAAGGTTAGCCAGGGTTTCCACGCGCCGGCGGGCCGCGGCTTCTTCCGCATCGCTTACACCCTGGGTAAGCAGCAGGGCGTCCACTGCGTGGCGCAGGGCCTCCAGGTAATCCTCAAGCTCCAGGGCAATACGGGCGCATTCCACCGCCAGCTTGCGGTCCAAGGGGTTAAGGCGGCGGGCCTGGACGAACTCCTCCAGGGCGGCGCGCAGGTCCCGGCGGCGAAGGTGGAGGTAACCCGCACCGGCGTAGGCCAGGTAGTGAAAGGGCGCCCGCAGCTTGGCCAGGTCAAACATCTCCTGGGCGCGGCCCAACTCCCCACGCCCTTCCAAGATGCGGGCCATGCCCACGGCATGGGAAGCCTCCAGGTTGCGGCGCTTGTACTCCCGTTCCGGGTCCTCCGCCGATTTGGCCAGCTCCTTGAGCACCAGCATGCGCTTGCGCAGGGGCTCGGCGCGGGGGGTGAGGGTGGCGGCAATTTCCAAAACCTCGGCGGCAAAGGTGTACTGCCCTGCAGCCGCAAGCCTCTCCGCCAGTGCCGAAAGCTTTTCGGCAAAGATGGGGTGCGGTTCCACCGGGTTCCTGCTCATAAACTTGGCACCAACGCCAGTTTACGGTCCCCTTTTAGGGCTGTCAAACGCGCGCATCGCCTCATCAAAAATCTGCCCGAAATGGGGTGGTAGCCTCACCTAAGAATCTGCCCGAAAGGGGGGGGAAGGACGAGATTG
>FWWM01000494.1_pt1 | contig 130864 bp, 107 predicted proteins | sample 2228351 | NCBI WGS metagenome assembly FWWM01 (sample SAMEA103939774, study PRJEB20133) | metagenome
CTTTTTTGTGTTCTTTTTTCGTGAGTTAGCTCTCGCTCAACGGCTCTCATCGCGTCTCAGTCGAGGCCTCTAGATGCCAGGACGTCGATTTGCCTTTGGGGGTATTTTCGTGGGTATCATCGCCGCCTCGGCAGGAGATACCCCCATGGCCCTCAAGGAGCTCGAAGTCCGCTACGCGACGACGCGGGCAAAAGACTATAAACTCACCGACGGCGAAGGCCTCTACCTTCTCGTCCGCCCCAACGGCTCCAAGCTCTGGCGGATGAAGTATCGCTATGGCGGCAAGGAAAAGCTCTTGAGCTTTGGTGCCTATCCGGCGGTCTCACTCGCGGAGGCGCGGCTGCGCCGCGCCAAGGTCAAAGTGGTGCTGGGCGAGGGGGGTGATCCGGGCGCGTCGAACAGGCCCAGGGCGCAGATGACCTTCGAGGAGGCGGCGCGCAAATGGCATGGCCACCGCCTCAATGCACTTGATGCTGGCATGCTGCGAGGCTGCTGACCCGGCTTGAGCGTGATGCCTTTCCGACCCTCGGCAAACTCGCGCTCAGTGTCATCACGCCGACCGATGTGTTGGCGATGGTGCGACGGGTTGAGATGCGCGGCGCGCTCGACGTCAGCCGCCGCCTCAAGCAGCATGTCAGCCACGTCTATCGCTTTGCCATCGCGCATGGCTGGGCTGAGCGTGATCCGGCTGAACATCTCGGTCAGCTACTCAAGCCCAAGCCGCCTACTCGACATAGTCCGGCCGCTGACGGTGGTGCGAACCGGCTTGCCACGGATCACGCCGGCCAGGCCCGTCGCCCGCATAAGGCGGGCGACGTCGACCCCTTCGCGCCGCAGCTGCCGCCAGACCTTGCGCACGCCGGAAGCGCGAAAGTTCTCCTCGAACACACGGCGCATCTCTGGCCCAAGCGCATCGTCACGCCGAGCTCGAGCCGACCTCTTGGTCGGCTCGATATTCCTGGCAGTGTGAGCATGATAGGCAGATGGGGCGATCGGCAGAACCCGGCAGATCGGCTCGACCGATAGGTTTCCCGGTGGTCATCGAGGAAGGCGATCATCGCCGAAACGAGCGGTCGAGCGCCGCCATCGCAAAATACGCGCTTGCCTTGCGCAGGATCTCGTTGGCATGGCGCAGTTCGCCGTTCTCCCGCTCCAGCGCCTTCATCCGCTCGGCGACGTCGCTCTGCACCCCGCCGCGCGTGCCGCTATCGACCTGCGTTTTCTTTACCCACTCGTGCAGCGTCTGGTTCGCGCAGCCGATTTTCGCCGCGGTTGACGCTAACGCCGCCCAGCGCGACGAGTGATCCTTCTCATGGTCCAGCACCATCCGCCCCGCACGGGCGCGGACCCCAGGTGAAAACTTGTGGGTCGTCCCGCTTGTCATAGCCCCTTCCCCTCGGGAGGTGAGGCCTTCGACAAACCCGGCGGGGTTCGCCGGCACCCCGTCCCATTTTCGAGGACCTTCAGGCCAGATGCCGCACGATTTCGGAGCTCCTGCTACGCCACGCTGGTATCAGGCCGCGCGGATCGCGGATGGGCGACCGAAGTCGTCCGTCCGATGGCGCCTGGCGGACACGGACGAGCCCGAGGTAGAGATCGTGTCGACGTTGAAGCGCATCACCGATGCCATCAGCGTCCCGCATTCCTGGGCGAGCAGGCTGGCCGCCGCGGTCGATTCCTCGACCATCGCGGCATTTTGCTGGGTGACCGAGTCGATCTCGCCGATCGCGATATTGACCTGGCTCAAACTATGCGCCTGCTGTTCGGAGGAGCGCGCGATCACGTCGACGACGGTCGTGACATCCGAAACCTTGCCGATGATCCGCTGAAGCGCATTGCCGGTTTCGTCGACCAGCACCACCCCCGACCGGACGTGCTCGATCGCTGAGAGGATGCGCGCCTTGACGTCGGATGCCGCGTCGGCGGAACGTTGCGCCAGCGCGCGGACTTCGGAGGCGACGACCGCAAAGCCCTTGCCCGCATCGCCGGCACGTGCCGCCTCGACGCCCGCATTGAGCGCGAGGAGATTGGTCTGGAAGGCAATGCCGTCGATGACGGTGATGATGTCGACGATCTCGCGGCTGGCCTGGTCGATGCCATTCATCGCGGTAATCGACTTGGCAACGATCTGACCGCCCTTTTCGGCCTCGTCCCGCGCCTCTGTCACCGCGCGATTGGCTTCGCTGGCGCTGGCGGCGCCCTCGCGGACGCCTTGGGTGATCTCGCCCACCGCCGCCGCAGTTTCGCGCAGACTTGCGGCCTGCTGCTCGCTTCGTGCCGACAAATGATCGGTGGCCTGCCGGATTTCCTCGATATTCGCACGGATGGCGCCAGCGCTGCCGCGCACGTCGCTGGTCAGCCCGGAGAGATTCTGGACGGCGCGGTTAAAGTCGGCCGCCAACTGGTGGAAGGAGGGCGGCAGGTCGGTGAGGCGGACGGTCAGATCGGCCTCCGACAGGCTGTGCAGGCCGGCGCCGATCGCCTGCAACGCCTGTTCGCGCTCGTAGTCGTCGCTGACCTTGGCCTTGGCGGCATCGCGGAAGACGACGACGGCGCGCGCCATGTCCCCCAGTTCGTCGCCCCGCTCGCTGCCCGGCACATCGATGTCGTTGCGGCCACGCGCCAGTTCGCCCATCAGCCGGGTCAGGGTGGTGATCGGCCGGGCGATGCTCCGGCTCAGGATCATCTGCAAAGTCACGACGACGCCGATCAGCATGACCCCGCCGAGGACCAGAGCGATGATGGCGGTACCGATGGCGTTTTCCTGCGAGGCAGCATTGCTGGCGATGGCCGCGGTTTCCTGGTCGCGAATGGCCCGAAGCGGCAGCACGATGTCGCTGGTCAGCACGGCCTTGCCCGCGTCCCGAACCGCTTGCTGCGCTTCGTCGCGCCGCCCTTCCTTGACCCAGCGGGTGAGCCGGTCGCTCCAGTTCCGCCGCCACTTGGCCGTCTCCGCATGGGATTTGGCGACCAGGGCCAGCTCGGCCGGGTCGGTCAGCATCGCGGTCAGTTCGCGGCTCGTGGCGTCGTAATCCTTACGAGCCTCATCATAGGATTTGAGATAGCTTTTGTCCGCCGTGACAAGAAAACCGCGCAACTGGCTGTTTTCACGCAGGATAGAGGTTTCGAGGGTCAGCGCCTTGGCATAGACCTCCTGCGCATGATTGTTGCGCTTGGTCGCGTCGCGAATTTCCCAGATATTGGCAAAAAACACGATCGTCATGATCGCGGCCGAAAGGCTGACGGTCAGGAACGAGACACCCAGCTTCTTGGGGATGTTCATGTTCGCGAACATTATGCGTTTCTCTCAGCAAGGCGGATCAGGGAAGATGGGCATCGATCAATGCCGGTCGCGGCCATCAAAGCAATGGATTGTTGACGGTCACTGGACGGGGTGTTTGGTGACGCATTTGCGATCGCGGCGGGGGCAGGCAGCGGCCAGTCGAGGGCCGATGCCCCAAAATACAATATTGTAAACATCGTAATCACCGCCGCGCACTGCCTTATCGCCATGATATCACGTCAACCCTCTCTTTCATCGGACAATTGCTAAGCACGCGAAGTTAAATATGGATGAAGCTTATTGATCTTCATCAACCTTAATATGGGTCAGGCTGCCAGCCACTCGATCCAGGCGCCATAGGGGTGGCAATGGGCGAGCACGCGGTCGCGCCCGTCCGGCCAGGAGCGCAGGCGGAGTTCGACGCGCTCGCGGGCATCGTCCCATTCGAAACCGATACAGGCGAAGGGCCTAGCTGCTGTCGCGGCTGCTCCGGCTCGCAGCAATGTGGCCTCGATCGCCATCCGGTCTTCCGGCCGCAGATATTGGAGCACCATGGAATGCAGGGCGACGCGGTGCTGGTGATCCGTTCCGGGCTTTGCGACTTGCGCCGCCAGCCAGCGTGCCGCGTCGCCCGTATCCAGACGTGGGGGATGCCGACGGGCGATGTCCAGCGCCTGCTCTAGGCGCGTTGCGCGCTCGGGTTGGTCGGCAAAGACGAAGAAGGCGAGCCGCTCGCATGCTGCCGGATCTTTCGCGTCGAGCGGGTGAAGATCGACGCCTCGTGCGGCACATACGGTCACGACGGCATCCGGCGGAGTCGGTCCACGCCACGCTGGGGCTATCCGCACCGTCGAGTTCGCTTCGCCCGTTTTCAGCCCCCCAAGGTCATAAGCATAACGTGCCAGGTTGAGGTTCAATCCCGCGCTCGCCCCGATCTCGAACAGCTCGAACCCATGGCCATATTCCTCGGCCAGCACCATGAGGGCGGCATACAAGGCCGCGGCGCGGCCGACCTCGTTGGTCTGTGGAACGCGCAGCAACCAATCGACCAGAAATTCGTCATGACTCGCCAGCGCCAGCGCGACCGCTTCGTCAAAGCGGTTATGCCGCCCGGCATAGAGGGCGGCGAGCTGCGGTTCGACGCCGCGCCGGGCCAGCGCGTGAAGCGCCGCGTTGACCCGCATGGCGATTGCAGAGGATGCGGCAGTGCTGCCCCAGGACCGGATCAACGCGGCGCTGAGCGGGGCATTGTCGAGCTGCCGGTCCACGGCGGCCAATAAATCGGCGACGAAAGGCGTTCCGATCGCTCGCATGACCTGCGACTGTCGGTACAATTCGCTCGGCGGCGCGGTCGGATCTTCCGACTCCTGACACATGGCTATGGAACGCTCCGACTGCATGGGCCGCCTATGACGCCGCAAGGTTAAGAACTGGCAACACGCATCGGGACGGCGAGGCATTCCGTCCCGATGCGCATCCCACATATCGTCAGGATCAGAAGTTGAAGTTCGCCCCAGCGCTGAAGTTGCGGCCGACCAAGCCCGCATAATGCCAGCTGCTCAGATAGTTCGGATTGCTGGTATAGGCTGCCGCCGCCAGCGGAGCGCGGGCATTGGTCAGGTTCTGGATACTGAAGAAGAAGCGGAATTGGTCATTGACCCGCACGCCCATGTTCAGGTCCGTGTAAATGAACGGACGGATGAAGCACTGGTTGCTCACGTCGCTGCCCGGGGTGATGGGCACCAGCGTGTTCTTGCAGGATAGATCGATGACGCCGTTGACCGGCTCGATCCGATCAGCTGCCACCTGCTTGATCCGACCAACATAATAGGTCGTGGAGGTCAACGAGAAATTGCCGAATTCGACGGTGTTCTGCCAGTTGCCACGGATGCGCGGCGTGCCACCACCCGACGACAGTTCGTACGGCCCGAGCGTACCCGCATATTTCTGCGTGACGCCAGCCGGGGTGACGAGGTCGAGGCGAAGCACGCGGGTCACGTCGACACGGCTGATGAACTTGACACCGTTGGCGAACTGGAAGTTCGCATTGGCCTGCATGTCGATGCCCGAGCTGACCATGTAGTTGGCGTTGACGTAGGGCACGTCGAACACCAGCAGACGGGGGAGGGCGTTCGGGTTGACGGGATCGGGTGCGTCGATGACGTTGCACTTATAGCCGGGACCCACCTTTGCAAGCGCTGCACAGGCGTCGGTTGCAGTGGCCTGGCCATAATAGGCCTTGATCGCCTCGGCGCGCATTGGTCCGCTGACGATCAAGTTCGACTTGCGGATGTTGTAATAGTCGACGGTGAAATTCAGCCAGCGTGCCGGGTTTACGATCGTACCGACCGTGAAGCTGCGCGACACTTCCGGCAGGATGTCGGGGTTGCCCTGGGCACCGCTGCCGATGTTGTACGTGGTCGTGTAGGCCGGATTGCCCGGATGCGCCGCGATAAAATTGCTCGGCGGCGTGAAGGACGAGAAGCCCGAATAGCTGCTGGCCGGGTTGTATTCCGCAAAGGTCGGTGCGCGGAACCCCTGCGAATAGGTGGCGCGCAGCGAGAATTCGCGAACCGGTGTGAACTTCGCACCGACCTTCGGCGAGAAGTGGCTGTAGCCCTGCGAATAATGGTCGTAACGGCCCGAGACGTTCAGGTCGAATGAGCGCGCGAAGGGCGCGTCGATCTCGAAGAAGCCGGCGGTCACGGTCTGACGACCCTGGGCCGACGAGGTGTTCAGGGCGTAATAGGACAGGTCCGCATTCTGATTGCGGTTCATCAATGTCTCGCGACGGATCTGGAAACCGGCGCCGACATTGAGGTCGCCGCCCGGCAGTTCCATCAGCGACTTCAGCAGCGAGCCGCCGATCGTCGCGACCGTCGAATAGGACGGGGTGGTCCGCTCCGGCGAGATCTGGTTGCGCACGGCGGCCGTGTTCTGCTCCGGGTTGACGAAGTTGTACGCGCCGGTGTTGACCGCGTTCAGCAGACCCTGGATGTTGATGAAGCCGCGCTGCGTCACGGCGAAATTGTCGCGCGCATAGACGCCGTTCAGGCGGAACTTGAAGCCGTTGCCCAGATCGCCCGAGATGCCGCCGGTCGCGCGGAACACGTCGACATAACGGTGGCTGCCCGCAGGAATGTCGCCGAACAGGTAATAGATGCGCGCGGCACTCTGCGTCGGGTCGGCGCCCGCCACCGCATAGGGGTTGTTGGGGTTCAGGCGGCGATCCGCGGCGTTGGCGCAGTTCACGCCCGCCGAGCAGACATACATGGGCAGCACGATACCGGGGCTGCTGGACGCCAGCGCCGCCGATCCACCGAAGGGCTGGGTCTGGCGGATGGCCGACGGGGTGCCGCGAATGTCGACTTCGGAATGCGAATAGCTGCCGCTGGCAAAGGCTTCCCAGCCCTCGGCAAGGCGGACGTTCAGGCGCGCCGTGGTCGAATAGCGCCCCTGGCGCGGCTGGATGATGCCATATTCGTCGGGCAGGTTGTGCTTGCAGCCGGTGCCCTGCGCCGCGCCCGAGGTCACGGTGAAGGTACCGAAGGGGCAGGCATTCGGATTGAGCAGGCGATACTGGTTGGTCGGCGGCGCGCCGACCTGGCCCGCCAGTGGATTGTTGAGGTCGGTCTGCTGGACGCGGGTGACGACCGCCTGCGGGTTGGCGGCGAGCAACGAGTCGTCGTTGCGATTGCGGTCCTGCAGGCCGCTGGGGCTCAGGTCCAGCGTGTTGAACGGGTAGCCGCGTGAGTTGTTGGTGATGTACCCGTCATAGGTATATTCACCGTTGACGTAGAAGTTGAAGCCTTGCTCGCGATAGTCGCCGATACCGGCGGTCAGCGTCGCGCGGTAATGCGATCCGTCGGCCTTTTCGGTGGTGCCGCCCTGGACCGAGCCCGAAATGCCTTGAACGTTCTTTTTGCTGATGAGGTTGACCACACCGCCGATGGCGTCGGCGCCATAGGTCGAGGATGCGCCGTCCTTGAGCACTTCGATGCGCTCGATGGTGCTGAACGGGATCGAGTTCAGGTCGACATAGGCGTTATGGCCGTCGTCGTTCAGCGGGAAATTCGCATTGCGCAGGCCGTCGATCAGCACCACGGTCGACGAAACGCCCAGGCCGCGCAGCGACACCGCCGCGCCACCTGCCGAAAAGCCGTTCTTGAAACCGGTCGAGATCGAACCGGCGCTGTCGGCGGAGACCGATCGGATGGCGTCCTGCGCCGTCGTGATGTTCGCGCGCTGCAGCACGTTGGAGTTCACTACGGTCACGGGCGAGATCGAGCTGGCGTTCGAATCGCGGAACAGCGTGCCGGTGACAATGACCGTGGCACCTTCCCCCGTCGGGGCAGCAGCGGGAGCGGCCTGCTTGATTTGAACGTCCTGTTCGCCTTGCGTTAGGGCAGAGGTGTCCTGCTCGGCGGAGGCGGCGGTCTGGCCGGGCGCTGCTTCCTGCCCATAGGCCGGGGTGGCAATCGCGGTCAGCAAAGCCGCTGTCGAAATCCCGAGACGCAGTTTTCCCAATGCTGAATTGATCGAATTCACTTAACGCTTCCCCCTGAGACGCGGCAGCAACGCTTGTTGCCGTTACTCATCACGCCGCGGTTGGACGTGATCGGCGGGCGCCTATCATTCGCAAAGTTACTGAGCCGTTAAAGATGAAGGACTGCGCGGCGGAGGAAGAGTACATGACGGGATGGACTTGGGCGGAGAAATTATTCACCCCGTAAGGCGCCGCATTCAGAACTATTTAACTAAAAAGTCTTCGGCAGCTATTCATGACGGGAGCTGTCCCTGGTGCTGCCCGGTAAGGGACCGCAGCGGATCCCTGCCAGCCCGACATTCCTGTTTCACCGGATTCCGGCCGGCATGGGCTGGCGGCGCTCTACAATGCCCGGAGCGCCGCTGACGGTCTGGATCTCAGCACCGGCAGGCTCCCGGCGACGCCGATCAGGACGGTCGCTAGCGCCCCCGTCACGAGCGTCGTCAAAATGACTGCCCATCCGGGCAGCCATTCGAACTGGAAAACGCGTGTGACGACGAACCACCCGCCGCCTGCGCCGAGCACCAGCGCCACCAGGCCGACGATCGCCGAAAGCAGCGCATATTCCATCGCCTGTATTGCCAGCACCTGTCGTCGCGTGGCGCCCAGCACCTTCAGCATGACCGCGTCATAAGTTCGCGCGGCCCGCGCCGCCGCGATCGCGCCGAGCAGCACGGCAATCCCCGCCAGTACCGCGATCCCGGCCGCGACAGTAATCGCCGTCGCCATCTGGCCGACAACGTCCTGGATCTGCTTCAACACGCCGCCGACCTCAACGACCGAGGTCGAGGGGAAACGCGGCAGCAGAGCCCGCGTGACGGCCGCGTCCCGGGAGGCCGGCATGTCGATCGTCGCCGCCAGATTGTGCGGCACGTCTTGAAGCGCGCCCGGCGAGAATACCATCACGAAATTGAACCCCAGCGTGTCCCACGCAATCCGCCGGAACGAGGCGATCCGTGCGGTGCGTTCGACGCCCAGCACCGAGACGGTCAAAGGATCGCCGATCCGCAGGTCGAGCGCGCTCGCCAATCGCTCGTCGATCGACACCAGACTCTGGCGCGCCTCCGCCGGACTCCACCACCGCCCGGCAGTCAGCGAACTTCCGGGGGGCAACGCTGCGGCAAAGGTCAACCCACGTTCGCCCCGAAGCGCCCAGGCGCCATCGGGGATGGTCTTCAGATCGGCAACCCGGGTTGACCCATAGGCGGTGATGGTGCCGCGCATCAGCGGAACGGTGGCGATCCGGGCGGTGGGCGCGACCGCCCGGATGGTGTCGCGGAACGCAGCCTCGCGCTCGGGGGGCACGTCGAGCGCGAACAGCGCGGGCGCGCGGGCAGGAACCGAGCGGCGGATATTGCCATCAATGCTTGTCCGAATGCTGGCGAGCAGGACGAACAGGGTCAGGCCGAGGCCCAGCGCGACGACCAGCGATACGGTCCGCGATCCCGGACGATAAAGCGCGGTCAGCGCCATGCGGGGCAGCGGGCGGCGTGGATGGGGAAGCCGCTTGGCTATGGCGCGGACCGCCATTCCGATCCCGACAAGCACCGCCAGTGTCGCAGCCGTCGCGCCCAGAAACGCCGCGGCAAAGGCGGGACGCCCGGTGGTGGTTAGCGCGAGCGCCACGATAGGGACACCTGCCGACAAGCCCCAGAGGCTGCCTCGCCACCCTCCGCCCGCGCGGGCATCCAGCACGCCGCGCAACAAGGCGGCGGCCGGAACCCGTCTCGCCGCGGCGAGGGGCGGCGCGCAAAAGGCCAGCGCGATCAGCAGACCATAAGCCGCCGCCAGGGCGAGCGGCACGGGCGCGATCGTCAGTCCCGGCGCGATCGGCAATACCGCCCCTACCGCGAGCCCGACGACCGGAACCGCCACGATCCCAGCCGCCAAGCCGAGCACAATGCCGACCCCGGCCACCGCGAGCAGTTGCAAAAGGTAGATTTGCGCGACCAGCCTTGACGTCGCGCCAAGGACCTTGAGCATCGCGATGGTCCCACGCCGGGCCTCCAGATAGGAGCTGACGCCGTTGCCCACCCCTATCCCGGCAATCACCAGTGCGGCGAGCCCGACCAGGGTCAGGAACTCCGCCATGCGTGCGACGAAGCGGCTGGCGCCGGGTGATGCGCGGTCGCGGGTCCGCGTCTCCCAACCGGCTGTGGCGAAGCGGCGTTCGAAGGTCTTGCCGATCCGCGTCGGCTCGTCAGGCGTGGCGATCCGGTATTTGGTCTCGTACAGGCTGCCGGGCTGAATCAGCCCGGTGCGGTCGAGTCCGGCGCGCGAGACGATCGCCACCGGCCCAAGGGTGAAGCCCTCACCCAGCCGATCGGGCTCGTCTGCGATGATCCCGCCGACGCGGAACGGCGCTCGGCCGAATAGCAGCAGATCGCCCTGGCCGACCGCCAGGCGCTCGGCGAGTCCCCGACCGATCCAGACGCTCGTGTCGTTCGGAGCCCGGACTATCCGGCCATCTGCTAGGACCAACCGTCCATATAGTGGATAGGCGGCATCGACAGCCTTCAGCTGGACCGGCGCGGTCGTGCCCCGCGCGGTAACGGCCATCGACTGCATTCGCAGGGTTTCCGACACCCGTCCAAGAGCGCGCATCGCCGCCAGTTCGGCTGGATCGGCCTGACGCTGCGACACGGCAAGTTCCAGGTCGCCGCCCAGCAATATCCGGCCGCGTGCCGTCAGTTCGCCGCCGATCGCCTCGCCCAGGCTGCCGATCGCGGCCAGCGCTCCGACACCGAGGAACAGGCACAGCAGCAAAAGCCGCAGCCCTCGAAACCGGACCGAAAGCTCACGCCGAGCGAGCCGCCAAGCGAGCGACCATCCGCTCATGCGAGGATCCGGCCATCGGAGAGTTCGACGACACGGTCGCACCGTCGGGCCAGCGCCGGATCATGGGTGATGACGACCAAGGTGGCACCAGTCGCGGCGCGGCGGTCGAACAACAGGTCCATCACGCGGCCCCCAGTCGCCCCATCGAGATTGCCGGTCGGCTCGTCGGCGAAGACGATCCGGGGGCGGGGGCCGAGCGCGCGGGCAATGGCGACCCGCTGCTGTTCGCCGCCCGACAGTTGCGCGGGATAATGATCCAGCCGGTGGGACAATCCGACCGCCGCCAGTTCGGCCTCCGCGCGGGCAAAGGCGTCGAGATGGCCGGCCAATTCCATCGGCACGGCGACATTCTCGCGCGCGGTCATGGTGGGCAAAAGGTGAAAGGCCTGGAGTACGATTCCGATCCGGCCGCGACGCGCGATCGCCAGTCCGTCTTCGTCCAGCGTGCCAAAGTCGGTTCCCGCAACCTCCACGATGCCCGATGTCGCGCGCTCCAACCCGGCCAAAACGGCCATCAGCGAGGACTTGCCCGAGCCCGACGCCCCCAGCAATGCCAGGCTTTCCCCGTCCGCCACCTCCAGGTCGATGCCCTTCAGAATCTCGACCGGCGCGGCTCCGCCGAGCGTCAGCCTTACATCCGCAGCCCGGATGACCATATTGCCAGCGACCATAGTTACGGGGATTCCACGACAGAGATGACGAAGATGCCATATGTGGCCAGTGCCGCGCTTCTCCAAGTCGCTGGGATGCTATCGGCCTGCGATACCAAGCGCGACGCGCCGCTGCCCGTGACGAACGTCTCCGCGCCAACGTCAACGGCTGCCACGGCGGCGGCCTCGTCCGTGCCGGTGTCCGGACCCAAGCGGGTCGTCCTCGCCTTTGGCGACAGCCTTTACGCGGGCTATGGCCTGGAGCGCGGTCAGAGCCTTCCCGATGCGATTCAGGCTCGGCTGCGCGGGCAGGGCATCGATGCGACGGTGGTGAATGCCGGTGTCTCCGGCGATACCAGCGCCGACGGGCGACGGCGCCTGGCCTTCACGCTCGACCGGATGAAGGCGAAGCCGGACCTCGTTTTGCTGGGCCTTGGCGGTAATGACGTGCTGCGCCAGCTCGATCCGACGGAGACGCGTGCCAATATGGCGGCGATGCTGGACGAACTGGACCGTCGCGGCATCCCGGTGATCCTGACCGGCATGATGGCGCCGCCCAATCTCGGGCCGGATTTCGGCAATCGGTTCAATGCGATCTGGCCCGATCTTGCGCGCCAGCATCATGCGGATCTCGATCCGTTCATTCTGCAGGGCGTCCTTGGCCAGCGACCGTTGATGCTGGCGGACGGTGTCCATCCCAATGCGACCGGCGTCGCCCGCATCGCCGACCGTGTTACGCCTCTGGTGGCGAAACGGCTGGCGGATTAAGTCCCGGCACCGCCGGAGGCGAGCGCGTCCATCAGGATACGGCTATAGATGCGGTGCGTCGGGTTTTCCTCATGCACACCCGCGGCCGAGGGGGCGATGCCGAGCGACGCGGCAGGCGTGAAGGTCAGCTCGCCGAAATAGATGGCATCGCGACCGTCATACAGGTCGACACGGACGAAGGCGAAGGGGGCGGACAGAGCTCGGGCAGCGGCAACCATCCGGTCACGCCGATCCCGCGCGGCAGGGGCGAATCCAGCCGGAGGACGCAGTCCGTCCGTCACGTCCATGGGCGTGAAGTCGGGAACGCGGAACAGGCGGCTCCACGATTCGCCGAACCTTGCATGGTCTATCTGGCAGATCAGCGGCTCGCCATGGATGCAGTGGAATTTGTAATCGTCTGGTACCGACCCATGGGTCGGGATCATCGCCTCGACGATAATCTTTCGCTCCAAACCCGCATATTGCATCTCGCGCAATAGCGTCGCGTAGTCGCGGGAGGCCAGATCGTGGAGCGCACGCAGTTCGGATGGCTCGGTAAGATCGCGCAGGAAGGTCACGCCGCCGCTGGCATGGGTGGGCTTTGCGACCGCGTCGGTCCCGATGAAGGGCTGGAGCAGTCGGAACAAGTGGTCGACCGACTCTACCGTCTCGAACGGGATGACCATCAGCGTTTCCGGGACACCCAGTTCGGGGTACCGCTGCTTAGCCTCGATCTTTGCTGTTTCCTTGTCGATGAATGTCCGGTGCAGTTCGGACCAACGGGTGTCGATCATCCGATCGAAAATGACGTCGTTGATGAGAGCGCCAGGCGCCTCGGCCGGGAGCGGCCAGCGGCCGAAACGGCGGGCGAAATGTGTCCCCGCGATCAAATGGTTGAACGCACGGGTCATCGGCAGGGCCGCTTCGCGCCTCATGGCATCCGGTTCAGATGAACCCTTCACGGCGACGATCCCTGGATTCAGGAGACGATAAGTCACTTTAGGCGCATTGCCCACAATGTCATGGCATAGCAATCTGTTGTGATCCAGTCATGGCATGCGATCGGAATTGCTCCGCGTGAACCGTGATCGCCTCGCACAGGCGATGCGTTGCCAGGATATCGCCCGAATTGGTTGGGCGGCGCTCTTCCACGCCTGTCAGGAAGTCGAGGCACATCGCCTCGAACCCACGCTGCCTTCCAACCGTCACCCAATCGCCCCGACGCTGGCGGCATTCGCGTCCGTCCATGCAGATTTCGTCGGCCATGTTGAGAACCGAATGGCGCTGGCCGTTTCCGATCACGTCGAGACGTTCCTCGTTCAGGCCGCTATTGCGGTGCATCGTGCCGATGGCGGTGAACCCTTCGCCCGCCAGCACCAACGTCACCGAGATCAGCATGTCGCGCTTGACGCGCGTCTCGATACTCTGTCGCTGCACGGGACCGGGAGCGAGGAACAATAGGGTATCGATGACGTGGATGAAATCATCGTAGATCACACGCCGCGGAACGTCCGGCTGCCGATGCCGATGTTTCTCCATCACGATCAGGTCTGCCTGCAGTCCGGTCAGCGCGACATGGCTGGGCGCAAAGCGACGGTTGAACCCTATCGTCAACAGCGTCTCCTGCCGATCGGCCAAGGTGACCAGTCGTTCGACTTCGTCCAGGTCGGCGGCGAGCGGCTTGTCCACGAAGCTCGGGATGCGCCGTTCAAGCAGGGTCCGCACCAGCGCGGGATGCGCATCGGTGGCGGCGTGGACAAAGGCGGCGTCGAAATGGCCGGTGGCAAGGGCCGCCGCCAAGCTGGCATGAAGCCCCGCCACGCGAAAGCGACGCCCCGCCTCTTCAAGCACCGGCTGGTTCCGGGTCGCAAGGTGCAGTTCGATCTGGGGAAGTGCGGAAAGCACCGGGAGATAGGCCTTGTGCGCGATATCTCCCAAGCCCGTCATCAATACCCGCATGGCCGTCTCCAAACCCTCGAAAAGCGCCTATAACATTCGAAGCGTTGCCGGGAACGGCGGTCACGCGCCGATGGCAGGTCCATATTCGAGGCCGCAGCCAGAGGCGCCCCGCCCTATTGCGCGACGGGCCACCCATCGGTCGTCCAGCCCAGCCGCTGAATCTGAAGCGTCGGGATGCCGTTCCGCTGCGTGTCATAGGCGTGATAGACGATAAAGTCGCCATCGGCCTGTTGAAGCACCGCGACACCGCCGCGTCCGATAAAGCGGCTGCCGTCGCCTCGTCCATTGGTCAGCACGACTGTCCCGCCGCCCTGGAGCATCGCCCTGCCGTCGCGGTCGACATAGGGGCCGTCCGGCGCGGACGAGCGGCCGACGACGGTATAGTAGCTACTCTTGACCCCTTGGCAGCAGGCGTCGAACGACACGAAGAGATAGTAATAGCTGCCGTGCCGGATGATGTACGGCCCCTCCACCGCATCCGGCGCAGGGCGTTCAGCCAGCGCATGCGGGGCGGGGTCACCGGCGAGCCGCAAACCGGTTATCGGGTCGAGGCGGATCAGCTTGATCCCCGACCAATAGCTTCCAAAGACCATCCAGTCATTCCCGCTGGCGTCGGTGAAGGTCATTGGGTCGATTGCGTTGAAGTTGTCGCTGGTCTGCGACCGGATCACCGGTCCCTGATCGACCCAATTGGCCGCAGGAGCGTTCGGGTCGATCTTGGTCGCGGTGGCCAGGCCGATCGCGGACCGGTTCGTTCCAAAGGTCGAGATGGAATAATAGAGGCGATACTGGCCATTCACCTTAGAAATATCGGGCGCCCACATGCCTGTCGCGCCCGGCACGGCGGATTTCGACCATGCGGGCAGTGACAAATAGCTGGGACCGCGCAGGGTCCAGTCCCGAAGATCGGTGGACGTGCGCAACGCCAGCAGGCCTCCTTCGTTGCCTGCATTGCCGGTGGTGAACAGATAATAGGTAGCGCCGTCCTTCAGGATCGCCGGATCATGGACCGCACCGATATCGCCGATCAGCGCGAGCGTTCCGGCGGCGGGCGTGGCGGAACTCGGCGCAGGCAGGGGACTCGAGGTCGGCGCATTGGCGGCGGGGGCGATGGCCAGTCCGCCGTTGCCCGAACCGCAGGCAGAGGCAAGGACAAGCAGTGCGAGCAAGGTAATACGCTTCACAGTCGGAATCCTTCCCCCAATAGGAGCGGGCGGACTTCTTGGCCCGCCCGTCATGGTATCATTTGAAGCTGTAGCGCCTCCCGATCGCGAAGGCCCCGTCGTCGACATCGCCAAAGCGGCAATATTCCGACTGCTTCATCCGCATAAGGTTGACCCTGGTGACCCCGCGCAAACGCGAGGCACCTGATTGGCATTTCTCGGACTATTGCCGCGATCTCAAACCCGACGAAGCGGCCCGTTGGCGACTGGCTGGCCGAAATCAGGGGAGCCGTCGGCGCGGTAGCGGAAATACTGCATCCGCGTATCACGATTGGGATCGAACAGGGGGTCACCCTTGATCGCGGCATAATCGCGCGCATGATAGACCAGCACGTCGCGTCCATGTTCGTCGACGGTGAAGCTATTGTGCCCGGGTCCGAACACCCGATGCTCGACCGAGGTCTGGAATACGGGCACCGGCGACTTCGCCCAATTGGCCGCGTTCATCACGTCCGCATCGGCGTTGCAGGACAGCATCCCCATGCAATAACGGGCATCGGTGGCGCTGGCTGAATAAGTCATGAAAAGCTTACCGTTACGGGCAAGCAGGGCAGGCGCCTCATTAACCTTGAAGCCCTGAATTTCCCATTCCAGCGTGGGTACCGACAGGCGCACCGGCTTGGCGGCAAGTGTCAGCGCCGATTTGAGCGGGGCGAGGTACAGGTTGGAATTGGTCTCGATCCCCGGCTCGCGCTGCGCCCAGGCGAGATAGCGCTGGCCCTTATGGACGAAGCTGGTGGAGTCGAGATTGAATGTGTCCCACTCCGTCTGAAGCTGGCCCAGCACCGACCAGTTGCCGGTCATCGGGTCCGGCCCGTCGCAGACGACCGCGAAGGTGCGGATGCGGAATACGTCCTCGCCGCCGCCGCTTGGCCCCGCTGCGAAGTACATGGTCCACCGGCCATCGATCAGGTGCATTTCGGGTGCCCAGATGAAGCCCGACATCGGACCGCTGGGCAGATGCCGCCACAAAACCCGCTCGGCCGCCTTATGCAGTCCCTCCAGCGTTTTCGAGCGACGCAGGACCAGCCGGTCATATTCCGGAACCGATCCGGTCATGTAATACCAGCCATCGGTATGGCGAAACACCTGGGCATCCGCGCGCTGCCGCACCACCGGATTGACGATCGTGGGCGCCGCTGCCTTGGCGATCGTCGGCAGAGCCATGGCGGCGGTCGTACCGGCCATGAATGCACGTCGGGTTAGCATCTTCCATCCTCCGCCTATCAGCCGCACCGTCCCCGCCGGAGATCGGTCGACCATATTGTTCGAATCGTCGCTGTCGCGTGCCGACATCCTTGCCTAGCCCAAAACTCGGACAAGACAAATCCATGGTCTAATGTGAATGGTGGCGGAGCCGGCGCCTGACGGAATGGGCTGTAACAGGAATGCGAGGGGACGAGCAGGAGGGCGGCTCGAAGGGTGGAGGCAAGATACCGATCGGGTGAATAATCGGTCATCCGCGACCGGGGATCTTGATTTGCCATACAGTTCGACAACCTTCGGGGCGCATTACTGGAGTGCACTCATGAACGCCGAAGAACGCACGCTTCTGACTCGCTTCCTCAATGAGCTATCCGCCGCTCGCCCCGGCGCGAAGGATCCGGAGGCTGATGGGATGATCGCTAGGACGCTTTCGTCCAATCCCGACGCGGCCTATCTGCTGGTCCAACATGCGATCGTCGCCGATCAGTTGCTTCACGCGGCGCAGCAGCGGATCGCCGAACTGGAACGCCAGCAAGAGGCCACACCCGCGTCCGCCGGCAGCTCTTTCCTGCCGCAAGGGGCTGGCGGTCCTTGGGGCTCGCGGGCGCCGGAAAGCTATGCTCCGCCCCCGCCCGAAGCAAGGCCGGGCGTGTTCTCCAATGGCGGTGGTCTGGGCAGTTTCCTGCGCAGCGCCGGCACCACGGCGGCGGGCGTGGTCGGCGGCGAAATGCTGTTCTCGGGACTGTCCGACATCTTCGGCCATCGCGGAGGCGGTGGCCTGTTCGGCGGCGGTCAGAGCTTCACGGATCGCCCGGAAAACATCACCATCAACAATTTTGACGATGATGACGGCAGCCGTTTCGATGACGGCAATTCAGACTATGATCGCTCCGACGACTATTGAAGCGGGATCAGCCGACCTCGGTCGCGTCGGGGCTCCGGTCCGCCAGCCTCATCCCGGAAATGTCGGGGGGAACCGGCACCCGCGCCCCGATCGCGGCAAGGCTGGTGGACAGTTCCTCGCTGCGGAACGGCTTGGTCAACCGAGCCACTTCGACATCCAGCCCTTCGACCTCGGCATAGCCTGACACGATGAGCGAGCGCAGCTCGGGCAGCTTGCCCTGGAGTTCGCGGGCCAGTTGTGCGCCGCTCATCCCCGCCATGAGGTGATCGGTCACGAGCAGATCGGGACGCAAACCCGCCTGCACCAGTTCCAGCGCCTGCGCCCCGGACGACGCCTCGACCACGCCATATCCCAGATCGGCCAGCATATCGGCGGTGCTCATGCGGACGAGATCCTCGTCATCCACCAGGAGGACCGTGCCGACGCCTTGGGCTTTCGCCGAGTTGGGCGCCAAGAATATGTTGGCAGTCGCCGCGACATCGCTAAGTGGCAACCAGAGCGTGATCTCCGTGCCTTGTCCCAGCGTGCTTTCGATCGTCAGACCACCGCCAAGCTGCGCGGCCAAGCCATGCACCATGGAGAGGCCGAGGCCCGTCCCCTTGCCGACGCCTTTGGTCGAAAAGAAGGGCTCGATCGCGCGTTGTCTGGTCGCCTCGTCCATGCCCATGCCGGTGTCACGGACGCTGAGGCAGACATAGTCGCCCGCCGGTACCCCCGGCATCTGCTGGCTTGTTACACTGCGCGGCTTGACCGCGATGGACAGCGTGCCGCCCGTCGGCATAGCGTCGCGCGCATTCACCGACAGGTTGAGCAGTGCCATTTCAAGTTGATTTGCATCCGCCTTGGCGGGCGGCAGCCCAGTGGCTATGTCCACCTCCACGGCAATGGTCGGACCGACCGTCGACCCGACCAGATCCGTCATGCCGTCGACGAGTTGGCCAAGATCGACCGCCGTCGCCTGGAGCGGCTGGCGACGGGCGAAGGCGAGCAGGCGTTGAACCAGCGTCTTGGCCCGCTCGGCGGATTGCAGCGCCCCGTCGATCAGCCGCTTCTCCCGCGCTGTGCCCGAGCCCTTGCGCATCAGCATGTCGAGCGAGCCGATGATCGGGGTGAGCAGATTATTGAAATCATGCGCAACCCCGCCGGTCAGGTTGCCCATCGCCTCGACCTTCTGGCTTTGGCGCAATGCTTCCTGTGCCGTCTCCAGGTCGGCCGCCGCCGACAGGCGTTCGGAAATGTCGGTGGCATGGTGGAAGGCGGCGATCACTCGGCCCGTGGCATCGCAAAGCGGGGTGTAGCTGATCTCCCATGTCGAGACGCCCAGATCCGGGCTGCCAAGGGCTTCGGTGACCGTGAAATGCTCGCCGGTCAGCGCGCGGGTCATCAGTGCCCGCATGGCGACGCGCTGATCGGGTAGGAACAGGTCGCAAAAAACGTCGCCGATCCGGGTCTCGAAACCGTAAATGCGCCGGAAGTCTTCATTATGCGCCTTGTTGAAGGCGATGATCCGATAGTCCGTATCGAAGGCACAGATAGGCGAGGTGATCGCCTCGACGATCTCGTGATAGCGGCGAAGCTCGGCGGTCCGCTCGACCACCTGTTGCTCCAATGTGTCCTTCATCTCGCGCAGGGCCAACTCGGCACGGGATCGCTCGACCGCGGCCCTGGCCCGCTCGCCGACATTTTGGATCAGCGCCTCTTCTTCCGGACTCCAGATTCTCGGGGCCGCGCTCTGCACCGCCAGCAGGCCGACCCATTGCTCCTCCTGGAACAGGACCACGTCGACGAACGCGCCGACCTGGCGCGCCTGAAGTCCCGAGCGCGCACCTTCGCTCAGCCGCTCGTCCGCGCCGACATTGGTGACAACAACCGGCGCGCCATCGCGATAGGCCGCCAACAGGTCCGGACCAAAACTCTCCAATGAGTGACGGCCGACGATCGACGATACCCCACGGGTATAATCCCGTTCGACGGTCATCCAACCGCGCGTCGTGATTTCGGCATAGAAGACGCGGCTGGCCGACAGCTCCTGTCCAAGCCGCTGCGCCGCCAAAGCCATGATCTCGGCCGGAGTCTCCAGCGCGCGGAGCTTGTCAGCCAGGTTCAACAGGAACGCCGCCCGGCGCTCGGCAAGTACCCGCTCCGTTGTCTCGGCCAGGATGCACAGCACACCCGCCGGTTGCCCGTGCTCATCGGTCACCGGTGAGCTGTCGAGGTTGACCCAGGCTCGCGTCTCTTGCCCTTCGCGCTGGATCGTCAGCGGCAGATCGGAAAAATGCGACGTCCGCCCGCCGAGCCCGAGGGCCATGAGCTTGTCATTAAAGTCGCTGTGCTCGGGCCAGCCATCGCTGACCTTGGCTCCGAGCAGGGCAGGGTGGCCATCCCCGACCAACGCCGCATAGGCGTCGTTATAGATCATGACTCCGTCCTCGCCCCATAGCAGCAAGAGCGGAACGGCCGAGCGCAGCAGCATGGCGAGCGACATCGTCAGGGAGACGGACCAACTCTGGACGGGACCGAGCGGGCTGGCCGACCAGTCCATCCGGGCGATCAGATCGGCGCAGTCACCGCCGCCGTTCAAAAAGGGCGGCACGTTCAGCGATGTCTGGTCGTCGGTCACCATGACCGGATACCCGATAACGCCGATCGGCACCATGCACCCAAAAAAAATGGCCCCGGCGTTCACCGGGGCCTTCGTCCTATGACGATATGGAACGTTTAGAAGGTACCGCGCAGGCCGATCAGGAACTGCCGACCCGGCTTATATTGGGTAAAAGTCGCATTCTCGAACTGGAAGTAAGAACGCAGCGTCGCGTTGGTGAAGTTGGCGACGTTGATGGTCAGCTGCGGTGCGCCCGGGATACCGAAGATCTTGTCCAGGTCGAAGGCGGACGAGAAATCATAGGTGGTATAGTCGGTCCCGAACAGGGCCGCGTTCGGGATGCCGTTCTGCGCCGCTCCGCTGTTCTGCGCGCCTTGGCGCGAGGTGGTGGCGACGCGCAGCATCACACCGTTCTTCTCGTAATAACCGGTGATATTGTAGGTGAAGGGTGCCACACCGAAGGCGATCGCCGGGCCGTCGCTGCGCTGGTCGACGATGGTGGCGTTGGCGTTGAAGCCAAAGCCGGTGATGCCGATCGCGCGGGTCAGGAAGTCGAGCGGCTGAACCCACTGGAATTCCAGGCCGTTGATGGTCAGCTTGTTGGGTACGTTGACCTGCGACGTGACCTGTACCTGGGCCTGACCGGGGCCGCCACGCGCGTTGATCGCGATCTGCTGTGTCGGGTTCAACGTGTCATAGGTGATGCCGTACTGCGCCAGGTTCGAGAAGGGCACCGTGCTGATCGCGGTGGTGGTGAACCCTTCCAGCGACTTGCGGAACGCGTTGAAGCTGATGACGCCTTCGCGTCCGGTATAATATTCGAAGCCCAGATCGAGGTTGGTCGACAGATAGGGCGCGAGTGCGGGGTTGCCGATCGACGCCTGATCGGCCGAGGGCGCACCGAAGTTGATACCGGGCAGCTGCGCCGACGGGTCGGGCCGCGTCATCGTCCGCGAACCCGCGACGCGCACCACCGCATGTTCGCCGATGTCATAGGCGAAGGTCGCGGCGGGCAGCCATTCCGAATAGACGTTGCGCGTCTCGGCGATGTTGATGATGCTGGGGTAACGGCTGCCATCGGGCAGCGACGCGCCTGTGGCGGTCGTATTGCGCGGATCGGGCAGCGACACGCGGCCCGAGATCGTCTGGATCGTGTTGACGTAGCGTAGGCCGACATTGAAGCGCAGCGTGTTGCCACCCAGTTCCTGCGCGCCGCTGACGGTGGCGAAGGCGGACTTCACGACCTCGCGGATGAAGCCCGCGCTGGCGCCGGTGTTCGCGCCGCCATTCTCGGGCGCGTTGTCGTGGAAGAACTGGTAGTTGCTGGCCTTGGCGAAAGCGGGCCAGTTGACCGTCACGAAGCCGGCAGGCCCTGGCGACAAATAGCTGGATGCGGCGCTGTTGGGGATCAGCGACCCCCCATAGCTGACCGGGCCGCTCATGCCCGAGCTGAACCCGGTGCCATAGCCAGGATAGGTCGGATAGCCAGCAGGCGCGCCGCCCGGCGCGTTGAGGCCTTCGCAGGGCGGCTGCGAGTTGGGCGAGGGGACGGCGACGTTCGGATTGTTGCCGCAAACCGCGTTCTGCCAGAACTGGCTGTTGTCGAAACCGCGGATCCGGCGCGAGGTGTCGTCATAGGCGCCGCCGACCTTCAGGTTCAGTGCGGTATCGCCCCAGGTCAGGTCGCCGCGAAGTCCCTTGTTGATGTTCAGACGACGTTCGTCCTGAAGGTTCACGCGGCTGCCCGCATACCAGCCGAAATTCTTCGGATCGTTCAGGTCCAGCGCGCTGGTGATCGTTGGGATGCCCCCAGTGTTCGAGAAGGTGACGGTATTGCCGACGCCGAGCGGCGTCGTCATGCCGACGGTCGGGCTTTCGCGGTGGAAGGTCGACCGGGCGTAGTTGCCCTGGAAGTTCAGCTTCAGCTTGTCGTCGATTTGCCACTCGGCGCCGGGGTTGACGCTCCAGAGGTGCGTCGTTTCGGTATAGGGGCGGAATTCGTTGAAGAACTGCGCGTTGGCGAAGGTGCCGCCGGTGACGGTGCAACCCGCGCTGCAGTCCGACTTGTCGAAGGTCAGGTTGGTCGGGATGATCGCGCCGTTGCGGACGATCCACGCCATGTTTTCGCGGGTCAGTTCGTTCTTCTTGAAGCCGTACAGGCCGTCGACATAGAAATGCAGCTCGTCGGTCGGGCGATATTCCGCACTGACGATCGCGTTGACGCGGTCACGCGGGCCACGAATGCTGGTCACGCGGCCCAGGCGCGGGAGCAGGCCGTTGTCGATCTGTTGAATGGTGGCGCCCGGGTTGTTGGCGAGCAGGAAGTTGCGGTCGATCACCGTGCCGGGTACCAGTCCACCGCCAGCGCCCACCGGCACTGTCGCCGGGATCGTCCAGTTGCCGCCGCCGGTGCCGTTGCAACCGCTCGTCGCGCCACACTGCGCGGCGGTCAGCTGCGGGTTGGTATAACCGATCGTCTCGAACCCGCGCGTGTCCGTGAACAGCCGCTGCGCCGAAACGCCGGCCAGCACGCCGAAGGTGTCGTTGCGCCAGCTGCCAATCAGCGAGCCGCGCGCGCCGATCCGGTCTTCGGGCGTCTGCTTCGAGCCCTGGATATTATAGGCTAGGAACGGCCCGCTGCGGTCGAAGGGGCGTGCCGAGCGCAGGTCGATATTGCCTGCCGCGCCGCCTTCCAGAAGGTCGGCGGTGTAGCTCTTGTTCACGGTCAGCTTGGTGAACAGATCGGTCGGGAAGAAGCTGAGGTCGACCGAGCGGTCGGTGCCCTGCGCGTCGGTCGAGCCCGACGAGGCGACCGCGATGGGTGCGCCGTTCAGCGTGACGTTGGTGAAGTTCGATCCCAAACCGCGAATGGCGACGTTGGTGCCTTCGCCGGTCACGTCGCGGGTGATGGTGATGCCCGGAATACGGTTGAAGGATTCCGCGATATTCGTGTCGGGGAACTTGCCGATATCCTCGGCAAAGATCGAGTCGGTGAAGCCGGTCGAAGCCCGCTTGGCATTGGTCGACTTGGCCAGGCTCGAGCGATAGCCGGTGACGACGATGTCCTCGGCGGCGGTGCCCTGGCTGTCGACGGTCTGGGGCGCTGGCGGCACAGAGGGGCCGTTGTCCTGCCCGTCGGCCGGCGTCTGTTCCTGGGGCGGGGGGACTGCCTGCGCCCAGGCGGTCGACGCGCACATCGCGCCAGCGGCCGTGGCGCATAGCAGGGCTATGCGGCTGAGGCGGATGGTGGGCACGGATTTCATGTCAGGTCCTCTCTTGCGACCCGCTGTCGTTCGTCGCGACATGCGGATTAGTTTCGTTGGATCGGTAAGTAGGGGGGGCAGATCACGATGCCGATGGGGCAGGGCGATGGTCGGATGCGCGCGCCTCGCGGGCTGCCGATATGTCGGGCATGATCGTGCCGCTAACCATCTTATCCCCTCCGACCGTCTGTTGCGGCGTATGCTGATAGCGCTATCGTTCTGCGCTATTGGTCCACAAGTCAATGCAAATTGGTTAGGCCGCAGCGGGTTCGTGACGAACTATGGCTGTTCTGCAACAGCCTCACCGTTTCAAGATGAGACGATGAGGCTTGTTCTGAAGATCACGGTATGCACGCGCGGTTTTCTACAATCGATTTATTGATCAGGAGGCATTGCACTATCGGACGGACCAAAGAGCGCTCCTCTGGTTTTGCCGATGCGGTCGGGCGGCAGTTGCGGTTATGACGAACCGCAACCGTCAACCATCTTACTGGGTATGGCCAGGGGCGTAGGGAAAGCGCTGCAGCTTGTACCATGCCAGATCATGTTCCGGCGCCCGGACCCCGGCAGGTAGCGGGCGATGGTTGACCGACATCCAATAGGCCAGACTTGCATCGCGCCACCAACGAGCCTCACGTTCCTGAACGGCAAGATAGGTCGCGGTCTTCTGCCACCGCTCAGCATCGATCTTCGAGCGCAGGCCTTCCCACTGGCGCTGCATCTGCGCGACATAGGCGACGCCGCGATCGTAATGGGCGACTAGATCCTCCCAAAGGTTGCGGCCGCTCGCCATGCGGCGGTCCCAGGGTAGGTGATGGAACCAGAGCAGCATGGACTCCGGCGTCGTCTCCGGCTTGGCGAAGCTCTTGGCGACCGAACCGGCATATTGGCCGACCGCATTGCTGCCGGATGCGGTGCGGTCAAAGCCGATCCCGTTTGCGTCGGCACGGTGATAATAGGTCGGGTTCCATTCTGGCCGCGCCAGATCGGACACCCATGGTCCCGGCCCATAATGATGCCCCGTCGCCATGAGATGCGCGAGGCCCAGCGCGCCGGTATAGTCCACCACCGCTTCCCGGCTCCCCATCATCATCGCGGTCACGGTATCGATGACCTGGCGATCGGTGCCGAAGGTCTGCGCAGCCCAGGAGCGAGCGATCTCCTCCGCCGACAGGTCCGGGTCCCAGGCGAGGCGTCCGAAAGCATACCAGTTCGACTGGTTGAAGGTCGATCCGCTCCAGTCGCGGTCACGCCCGATATTGGCGACGCCCGCCATGCCGGAGAGTTTGTGATGTTCGGCCTGACCGTCGACGACATCGGCCACCGTTTCGCCGGGCTTCTGTCCGGTCTTTGCGTCGAGGACCTCGGTGAACAGAGGGCCGAGATAGGCGAGGTGGGTGGCAAACCCCAGATATTCCTTTGTAATCTGGAACTCGATCATGAGCGGGGTGCGCGGCATCGCGCCGAACAGCGGGTGGAACGGCTCGCGCGGCTGGAAATCGATGGCGCCGTTCTTGACCTGTACAAGGACATTGTCCGCGAACGTCCCGTCGAGCGGCTTGAACTCGCTATAGGCCTGTTTGGCGCGGTCTTCGGGATCGGTTTCGGCATAGACGAAGGCGCGCCACATCACGATGCCGCCATGATCGCGGACCGCCGCCGCCAGCATGTTGGCACCGTCGGCATGGCTGGCGCCGTAATCCCGCGGACCGGGCTGCCCCTCGCTATTGGCCTTCACGAGAAAGCCGCCAAAATCGGGGATGGCGCGATAGATCTCGTCGGCCTTCGCTTTCCACCACGCCGCGACGGCGGGATCGCGCGGGTCTGCGGTCTTCAGCCCGCCCAGTTCGATCGGGGCGGAAAAGCGCGCCGACAAATAGACGCGCATGCCCCAGGGGCGGAACACGTTGGCCAGCGCCGCAGCCTTGGCGATATAGGGTGCGGTCAGGCTGTCGGCCTTGGCGTTCACGTTGTTGAGGACCGTGCCATTAATGCCGATCGAAGCATTGGCACGGGCATAGTCGGTATAGCGGGGGTCGCGGAAATCGGGCAGCGTCCACCAGTCCCAGATCGATTGGCCCGCATACCCCCGCTCCACCGACTCGTCGAGATTGTCCCAATGGTTGAGGACGCGCAGCTTGACCTTCGGTGCCGAGCGCAGGTTCACCGCCGCCGCCTGGCCCCCCGTTGCCAGATGGCGGATCAGCGCGAAGGCGCCGTACAGCGTTCCCCGGTCGCTATTACCCGCGACCAGTATGACCCGCTTCCCGTTCAGCGTGACGTTGCAGACCAGATAGCCCTCGTCGCCGAGGGTGCTGAACGGCAGCGTAAGGGCGCGCACCGAGGGGGCGGATGCGGTGGCCACAACGATCGCGGGCGTTTCCATGGGGAGCGCGCGGCGCAATTCCGATGCGGCCAAGGTCAATGTCGCGCTATCGCCCAGCGCCGTCACCACTGCCTGCCGGTCCACCTTTGCGATCGACCGCAGCCAAAGCGCGTAGCCGTCGTCAGCCCAAGCTGGCTGCGCTGCCATGACCAATGAGACAGACAGCGCTCCGATCAGCGTGCGGAACCTGGGCATGTCATTCTCTCCTGATGCGTCGCCGATTGACAAGGCAATGCTTGACGATCACGTTACCGCTATCAGACCAATTGGCAAGTCGGGTTCACACGGCTGTCTAACAGGAGGGGCCGTCATGACCCGCAGGCCGCAGCTATTTCGCCATGCCGCTTCGCGCGGCCTTCCGTCTGTCGTGCCCCTGTTCGCCTGAAGGACGATTCCATGCCCAAAATTGTTGCTGCCCGCCTGATCGTCACGTCTCCGGGTCGCAATTTCGTCACGCTGAAAATCGAATGTGACGACGGCACCAGCGGGGTCGGCGATGCCACGTTGAACGGCCGCGAACTGGCGGTCGCCAGCTATCTGCAGGAACACGTCATCCCGTGCCTGATCGGGCGCGAGGCGCACCGGATCGAGGATATCTGGCAATATCTGTATAAGGGCGCCTATTGGCGGCGCGGGCCGGTGACCATGACGGCGATCGCCGCGGTCGACATGGCATTGTGGGACATCAAGGGGAAGATCGCGAGGCTGCCCGTCTATCAGCTGTTGGGTGGCGCAGCGCGCGAAGGCTGCATGGTCTATTGCCATGCCAATGGCGCGACGATCGAGGACACCATCGCTACAGCAATTCGTCACCGCGACGAGGGCTATCGGGCGATCCGCCTGCAATGCGGCGTGCCGGGGCTCGCCTCTACCTATGGCGTCGCCAAGGCGGGGCAGCGTTACGAACCCGCCGATGCCGATCTGCCCAGCGAAAGCGTCTGGTCGACCGAGAAATACTTGCGCATCGTCCCCCAACTGTTCGCCGCCGCGCGCGAGGCGTTGGGCTGGGACGTGCATTTGCTCCACGACGTCCATCATCGCCTGACCCCGATCGAGGCGGCGCGGCTGGGCAAGGATCTGGAACCCTATCGCCCCTTCTGGATCGAGGATGCGACCCCGGCGGAGGATCAGGAGGCGTTTCGCCTGATCCGCCAGCATACGACCACGCCGCTCGCCGTCGGCGAAGTCTTCAACTCGGTCTGGGATGCCAAGCACCTGATCGAGAACCGGCTGATCGACTATATCCGTGCCACGGTCGTCCATGCGGGTGGTCTGACGCATCTGCGGCAGATTGCCTCGCTGGCGGATCTGTATCAGGTGCGCACCGGCTGCCATGGCGCCACAGACCTGTCGCCCGTCACCATGGCGGCGGCGCTGCACTTCGGCCTGTCGATCCCCAATTTCGGCATCCAGGAACATATGCCGCACACCGAGGAGACCGATGCGGTCTTCCCGCATCATTACTGGTTCGAAGATGGCATGATGCACCCCGGCGACGCGCCCGGCCTGGGCGTCGACATCGACGAGGGGCTGGCCGAAAGCTATCCCTACAGGCGGGCTTATCTGCCGGTGAACCGACTGGAAGACGGGACGCTGTGGAGTTGGTGAGATGAGCGATTTGACCCGGATCGCCGCGACCGCGCCTGAGACGGCCGCTCATGCCGTGCCCCCGCCGCGCGGGCGAGTGCGCTGGGTCATCTGCGGCCTGCTCTTCGCGGCGGTCGTGCTCAGCTATATCGACCGGCTGGTTCTGGGCGTGCTCAAGCCCCAGCTGACCGCGCTTTATGGCTGGACCAATAGCGGCTATGGCGACATCACCGGTTATTTTCAGGTCGCTTACGGCATCGGGTTCCTGTTGTTCGGATGGCTGATCGACCGGATCGGGCCACGCGCAGGCTATCTGCTGGCAATGGGAAGCTGGACCGCCGGGCATTTCGCCCAGACGCTCGTCACCTCGACCACCGGCTTCGTGGTAGCGCGAATCCCGTTGGCATTGGGCGAGGCGGGGACCTATCCGTCCGCCCTGGCGGCGGCGTCGCAATGGTTTCCCAAAAAGGAGCGCGCGCTGGCGATCGGCATCTTCAATGCCGGGGCCAATGTCGGGGCGGTGGTGACGCCGCTGCTCATCGGCTTCCTGATCGCCGATCTGGTGCTCGACTGGCGCTGGGCGTTCATCATTACCGGACTGTTCAATCTGGTCTGGCTGATGGCGTGGTGGCGGCTCTATCATCCGCCGCACGCGCATCCGCGCATTACCCCGGAGGAGCGCGCCTGGATCGAGGCCGAGCCGGTCGAAACCCGCGGCCGTGCCGGCTTCCTGACCGTGCTGCGCCACCGCGAGGCCTGGTCCTATATGACTGGTCGTTTTCTGATCGATCCGGTCTGGTGGACCTTCCTGTTCTGGCTGCCGGACTTTTTTCACAGCCGCTATGGCTATGACCTGAAGAATTTCGGTCCGCCGCTGGTTGCCATCTATGTTCTGGCCGATGTCGGCGCGATCGTCGGCGGCTGGTATTCGTCGCGGTTACTGAAGCGGGGCGTCGACACGGGCCGCGCGCGCAAGCGGGCGATGTTCGCGTGTGCTCTGTTCGCTCTTCCGGTCATGTTCGCCGCCCAGGCGGATAGCATCTGGATCGCTGTGGCGATGATCGGCTTGGCCTGCGCCGCGCATCAGGGCTTCTCCACCAACCTCTTTGCGCTGCCGGGCGACCAATTTCCCCGCTACGCGCAAGGGACGCTGATCGGCCTGGGCGGGTTCGCCGGGGCGGCGGGTGGCTTCATCGCGTCCAAGGCGCTGGGCGCATTGCTCGATCGGGTGGGAAGCTACCAGCCCTTCTTCATCGCTTGCGGCCTCGCCTATCTGGTGGCCTTGCTCGTCTTCCATATCCTCAATCCCCGTTACCAAAATGTGCGGATCGCATCCGCGCCGGGCAATCGGGGATAGCCCCCTGTAGCATTTCACGTCCCGACAGTCTCCGGCTCAGCCCCGACGGCCGTACGCCGTTCGTCTCGGTCGGCGCCGCGTCGAACGTCGTGAGCCGTAGGGCGGCTTCGCCCTCTCACTGACGGCGGCCCGGTAAGGCATTTGCAGTCACGCGGGGAGCCGACCTCCGCGCGGTGCGTTTGCCGTATCGAATGAGGGAGTTATGAGCGGTATGCGGACGGGGACGGTGTTGGCGCTGGGATTGTTGCTCTCGGCATGTGGTGGTCAGGTCGCAACCGATCAGAATGCGGCTTCCTCAGCGGATGAGCAGGCCGGTCCCGCCAAATGGAACGACCGGACGCGCGGACAGCTTCGTCAGGCGATCGATGCGCGCACTGCGCACGGGCTCGACCATATGACGTTCGATGTGCCGGGCGGTGATGACGGCGCAACCCAAGCGGCGCTGCGCTTCGCCGCCGCGCTGGCGCGTGGGGCCACCGATCCGACCAAGCTGTACGAGGTCTATGCCGTGCCCCGCCCGTCACCCGACCTCAAGGCCGGGCTGGCTGCGGCCTTGCGCAGCGGCGACCTAACCCAATGGCTGAACGGCCTCGCTCCGCAGGATGCCAATTACCGGCGGCTGTCCGATGCCTATGTCAAACTGAAGCAGCAGCCCCAGGACGCGGACGTCAAGATCGCGGGAACCGGTGAGGCGATCAAGCCGGGCGCGACCGACCCTCGCTTACCCGCCATCACACGCGAACTGGTCATCCTGGATTATCTGACCCCGGATGCGGCCCAGGGGAACAGCTACACCCCCCAGATCGCCGATGCGGTCCGCCGGATGCAGGCCGATTACGGCATGAAACCCGACGGCATCATCGGCAGTGACGCGCTGGCCATTCTCAACATGTCGAATGCCGACCGAGCCCGCGCCATCGCCGTTGCGATGGAGCGGCTGCGCTGGTTGGAGCGGACCCCGCCCGCCACGCGGATCGACGTCAACATCGCCGCCGCCCGCCTGAGCTATTGGCGGGATGGCAAAATCGTTGACAGCCGGAAGGTCGTGGTCGGCGAGCCGGATGCCGAAACGCCGCAGTTGGGTTCGCCAATCTATCGACTGGTCGCCAACCCGACATGGACCGTGCCCCGCTCGATCCAGGAGAAGGAACTGGCCAAAAAGGGCGCGGCCTACCTGAAGGCGAACAACATGGTCTGGAAGGATGGCTGGATCGTGCAGCAGCCCGGACCCAAAAATTCATTAGGGTTGGTCAAGTTCGACATGCTGAACGACCATGCTATCTATCTGCACGATACCCCCGCCAAGGCGCTGTTTGGTCTCGTCCAGCGGCAGCGAAGCCATGGCTGCGTCCGTGTCGAGGATGCGTTGGGCTTCGCCGAGATGCTGGCCAAGGACGAGGGCGTGTCGGACGCATGGCACAAGGCGCGCGAGACGGGCGACGAGGCCTTCGTGAAGCTGCCGCGTCAGATCCCGGTCCGGCTGCTCTATCAGACGGTGTTGTTCGACGATGGCGGTGAGCCGATCGTACGCAATGATCCCTATGGCTGGGACGACCGGGTAGGCGCGGCGCTCGGCTTCAAGGCGGGCAAGGCGCTCCGCGTCCAGAGCGGGGCGACGGATGTCGGGCCTTGATGGCCCGACACCCTGACGGGATCAGCCTCGCAATGCCTCGAGGTTGGATAGGAAGTTGATGATTTCGCGGCGGCGCAGCCGTTCCTCGGCAAACTCCCCATCGACCCCCAGTCGCCAGCGGAGCGCGGGGTCGTCGGGCGTATCGTGCAAAGCCTTGAGGTCGTTGGCCCAGGCTTCGACATCGTCCTCATGGTCAGCCAGACCCGCTTCGATCAGATCATCGGCCTGCGCGGCGATCGCCACGGCAATTTCGCGCAGCGCCAGCTCGGGGTGGTATTGAACGCCCCAGAAGATGCCCCGATCGAAGCGGACTTCAGCCGCCTGAACATGTGTCATCGCATTGCTGGCGAGCAGGGTCGCTCCTGGCGGCAACTCCGCGACCTCGTCGCCATGGATAGCGGGAGCGTCCCAGCCCGGCGGGCGACCTGCGAGAAGCGGATGGTTTCGCCCGGCCTCGGTCGGGAAAATGCGGCGGGCTATTCCTGCCTCCATACGCTTTGGCATCTTGCGAATCCGCCCGCCCGCTGCCGCGACGGCGATCTGCAATCCGGCGCAGGAGCCGAATGACGGTATGCCGGCCGCGAAGACCCTGCGCATGAAGTCAAGCTGGTGCCGGACCGCGGGGCCATCGTCATAGACATGCATCGGCGATCCCGTCAGGAACACCGCATCGAATTGCGCTAGCCGGTCGGTAGAGAGGGCAGGAGCGGCATCATCGGCAGGAGAGACGATCGTCGTCGCGACACCTGGCTGTATCTGTTCGAGCGTCGCGGCATAGGTTTCGCCCGAGCTCTTGCCCGCGCGTCGGCGGCGGGCCTCGCGCTCTGCCGGGAGTTCGCTTTGCGCAATCAGAAAATGCGGCACAGGATGCTTTCGATGATGAACGGCGTCAACGCCTGCGATCTCCGGATGGTCCGTCGTTAAGTGTCTATTATTTCGTCGCAAATACAGCCGCCCCGGAGAATGGAGGGACCGTCGCCGTTCGTCGAGGGCGCGCCCCAACCATCACCTAATGCTATCGAGTTGCAACTGCACCTCGGCTGGCCTATGGGCGCCCCGACAAGGGGGTAATAAGAATGAAGATGCATTGGCGGCTATTGGCGATGACCTCGGTCGCGCTTTATCCGGCGAGCAGCCATGCGCAGGACGCCAAGCCCCTGCCGGACGTCGTGAACTCGGCCGATACCGGCAACACGCCGACGCAGGACATAGTCGTCAGTGCGGCCCGATCCGTGTTGCCCCCCAATGCGCTGCCGATGACCGTCGACGTCATCGACAAGCAGGCGCTGGACCAGCAACTCGCCATCTCCGGCTCGGTGGTCGATGCCGTGGCGACGTTGACCCCGTCCTTCTCGCCGACGCGCCAGAAGCTGTCCGGCGCGGGCGAGACGCTGCGCGGACGCTCGCCCCTTTACGCCATCAACGGCATTCCGCAGACGACACCGCTGCGCGACGGTAGCCGGGACGGCTATACGATTGACGGCTTTTTCATCGACCGGGTCGAGTTGATCTATGGCTCCAACGCTCTTCAGGGTGTTGGGGGGACCGGCGGCATCGTCAACCAGGTGACGGTGGGCGCGCCGCGTCGCGAAGGGTTGAGCGGTCGCGCGCTGGTTCAAGGCACCGCCGACACCGATTTTCATGGCCAGGGGCTTGGCGGCAAGGTCGGCGGCCTGCTCCAGTACAGGGCGGGCCGCTTCGATATCAGCGCGGGCGCCGTGTATGAAAAGCGGGGCGTATTCTATGACGGCGAGGGGCGCCGCGTCGGGCTGAACCTGACGCAGGGGGAGACGCAGGATTCGCGGACGACCTCGCTGTTCGCACGGGCCGGCTATGCGATAACCGATACGATGCGGCTCGACCTGATCGCCAGCCGCTTCGAGCTGAAGGGCGACGGCGATTATGTCGCGGTGGCGGGCAATCGCTTGACCGGCCTCCCGACGAGTTCGCAGCGTGGCGATCCGCCGGGACGCAGCGCTGCCAGCCGGACGGAAAGCCTCGCCCTGTCGTTGACCGACCCGGATCTGGCCGAGGGCAATCTCGTCACCCAGATTTTCTGGAACCGAACCCGCGATACCTTCGGCGCGGAGATCAATCCGATCGCGACTTTCCAGGATCCCCGGATCGCGCCGGTCGGCACGCTGATCGACCAGTCGCAGAACCGCAGCCGCAAGTTCGGTGGCAAGATCAGCTATGAGCGGGCGATTCCCGGCTTCGAGGCGTTGACCGCGGTCCTCGGGTTCGATGCATTGTGGGACAAGACCGAGCAGCGGCTGATCCTGACCGACCGCGTCTGGGTGCCGCCCAGCGACTTTCGCAGCCTGGCGCCGTTCGGCCAGTTCAACCTCGCGCTGTTCGACAAAGCCCTGCGGCTCGCCGGCGGCGTGCGGTGGGAGAATGTGCGCATCCGCATCGACGATTTTACCACGCTCGCGACGTCCAACCGCGCTTCGGTCAAGGGCGGCACGCCGGCTTTTCAGGACGCGCTGTTCAACGGTGGCGTCATCCTGGAGCCTGTCCGGGGCATTCGCGCCTATGCCAGCTATGCCGAGGGCTTCACCGTGCCCGACGTCGGGCGTATCACTCGGGCGATCAACCGACCTGGCGTCGCGATCGACAGTTTCCTCGACATCGCGCCAATCGTCTCGAACAATCGCGAGATCGGTATCGAGGTGAAGCGCGGCCCGGTCGACGCCAGCACCGCCTATTTCTGGTCATCCAGCGACAAGGGACAGCTGCTGATCGCCAATCCGGGCGGCATCTTCGACGTCCAGCGTTTGCGTACAGAGATACAGGGGCTGGAAGTCAATCTGGGGGTCCGGCTGCCTTTGCCTGGAGCACGCCTGTCGATCGGTTATGCGCATCTGTCGGGCCGTTATGACAGCGACACGCCGCCCGATGGCATCGTCGACACCGACCTTGACGGTACCAACATTTCGCCCGATCGGCTCAATCTGGCCGCAAGCTACGACCGCGGACGCTGGTCCGCGCGAGTCCAGAGCCAGTTCTTCCTGTCGCGGACCTTCAAGGGCAAGCAGCGCGATCCGCGCAATGACTTTGGCGGCTATACGGTCGTCGACGGCACCATCGCCTATGATACGGGCAAGGGCACCCTTTATCTGGCCGCCCAGAACCTCCTGGATCGTTTCTACATCGATTATTCGAGCGACACCCGGCTTCCGACCGACAATTTCAGCTATTTTGCCGGGCGCGGCCGGACCCTGACCCTGGGCTGGGACGTGAGGTTCTGACCATGCGCTGGCTCGATCTGCTGCACCGCTGGACAGGCGGGCTGATCGGCGTGGTCCTGGCGCTGCTCGGGCTGAGCGGGTGCCTGTTGATATGGAAGACCGCGTGGATCATGGTACCAGGCAAGGCCATGCCGCTGGTCCGCGATCCGGCGACCCTCGCGGCGGCGGTTCAGCGGCTGCTGCCTCGACCGACAGGGGGCGAGAGCGTGGTGTTCGCCGACAAGGGCTTTGCTCTGCACCAGCTTCGATTGCCCGGCGGTGCGGGTGCCTATGCCGATCAGGGCGGCCGGATCGTCGAGCAGTGGAGCAGCCAGTGGCAGCGGCCTGAGCTGTGGTTGTTCGACTTTCATCATCACCTTTTCTCGGGTGATATGGGGGAGACCGTCATCGGCATCGCCGGGCTCTGCGGGCTGTTGTTCGTAGTGACGGGCACTATCCTGTGGTGGAGGACCCGGCGGACCTTCCGCTGGCGCCTGCTCCCAAAGCGGTTGAGCCGCGCCTCGATCGTCATGCATCATCGCGACCTCGGCATCGTCGTCGCGCCGTTGCTTTTGCTCTCGACGATCACCGGCGCGGCAATGGTCTTTCGCCCGGTGGCGATGATCGTCATCGCGCCGCTCGGCTCGCCCGGCGCGGCGCTGACAGCGATGCGGCCGGACAAGGTCCATGGCGGTGCGCTCGCCGCCAGCCCGCCGTGGCGCGCGATCCTGACGACGGCGGCGACGCGCTTTCCTGACGCGGTGCCCCGCATTCTGGTCCTTCCGCGCCAAGCGGGGGATCCGATCATGCTGCGGATGCGCCGAGCCGCCGAGTGGCTGCCCAACGGTCGAACGACCCTGTCCTTCGACGCCACCACCGGCCGTCTGTTGTCGAGCACCGATGCCATGGCGATGCCGCGCGGTGCCCAGGTCTATAACGCCTTGTATCCGCTGCACGCCGGGCGCGTCGGGGGAGTGACGTGGAAGCTGCTGCTCACCGCCGCAGGGCTGGCCATGACCCAGCTGGGATCGCTGGCGGTGTGGAGCTTCTGGTTCAGGCGTCCACGCCGCCGCACCCGGTTTGATGTCTAACGATGGTGCCGCTCGGCGCGATACAGGACCAGAGCCTCTACCGCATCGGTCTGGATCAGGCGAACGCCCATGTCTGCCAGCCGACCCCATACCCCGTCTGGATCGCGCCGCGCTTCGGGATCGCCGCCCATGCCGGTGACGAAGCCGTTGAACAGCGTATTGACCCAGATCGGCGCCGCCATCGCCTTGGCCCGATCCATGACCAACGGCAGGGTGGCGAGCGGCAGTAACGGCAGCTCGACCGCAAGGGGTTTGACGTTGCCGTTCATCTGCCGTTCGACGATCTGCGGCACGTCTGCCGCATCCGGGTCGGCCGTGATCGGGATCACCGCAAAGGGAACGCGGTCATAGGGCGGGATGGCGGCGAGTGGCACCGAGGCGATGCCCGCAAAGGTCTTCACGATCACCCGATCCTGCGCACCCGCCCGCCGCACGGCATCGACGACCTCGCCGTAAATGGCATCCTTCACGTCGAGGTTGAGCACGATGCGATCCTTGGCGAGGGCAAGAAGCTCGTCCAAGGTGGCGATACGCTGGTCGGTCAGCGGGGCCGCTGCGCCGCCCTCGTCCTGACGCAGCCGCAGCGCCTTGAGCTGCGCGAGGGACAGGTCGGCGACCCTGCCGGACCCGTCGGTCGTCCGGTCCACTCTGTCGTCGTGCATGATAACGAGATGCCCGTCGCGGCTGCGCCGGACGTCGGTCTCCATGACATCGGCGCCCAGCGCGACGCATTGCCGCAATGCGGCGGGCGAGTTCTCCGGGGTGGCGCCCAAATGATGGAGCGGCGCGGCCTCGTGACAGCCGCGATGGGCGATGACGATCAGTCCGCCTTGCGGATCACGGATGCGGCGAAGGGTGTCGGCGGGAGAGGCGTGGGCCGGCGAACAGCCGAGCCAAGCCAGGATCAAGACCATGAGCGGACGCTGCATGAAAGACCGGTTGAGGCCAGAGGATCGCATGTGCATCACCATTTGCGGCTAACGATCAGACGCACGTTGCGCCCGAAGAGGGGCCGCCCGAAAATCGCGGTAGGAACGCCTTGACCGAAACGATCGCCCGCCGTGTTGCCCTCGGTGAAGCCGTGCGCGTTGGTGATATTGTCGCCGACCAGCTGGAACTGCCACGCTCCGGACGACACGATCCCGCCGAGCCCGAACGAACCATAAGCGGGCAGCGCGGTGGAGTTGAAGAAGTCCGTGTAGCGACGCCCGACATAGTCATAGCGACCGTAAATGCTGACCTCCGCCCCGGCGACATCGAAGTCAAAGGTCGGTCGAACGTTCAGGAACAGCTTGGGCTCGCGGATGATCTGCTTGCCGTTGGCGCGGCTGCCGTCGAGCCCGGTATTGCTACTGAAGTTCAGGTAACGCGGATTCTGCCAGGTGACTGATCCTGCCAGCGAGAACGGGCCGGAGAGCTTCAGGCGACCGTCCGCCTCCATGCCCTTGGTCTCGGCGGTGCCGATGAAGGTCGTGGTCACGTCCGCGCGCCCCGTGGCCGGATTGAACCCGGCAAAGCTGGCGTTCAGCGGATCGAACCTGGTATAAAAGCCCGTGACGTACAGATAAGATCCGCCTGTGGCCAGTTTGACGCCCGCCTCGTACAGCTTCGCCTTGGTCGCGATCGCGGGGGGCGTGGGATAGGTGAAGGCGATCGTCGTGTTGGGCGGCACGTCGAGCTGCGAGGCGCGCAGATACATGCCGATGTGGCGGCTCAGGTCGTAATTGGCCCCGACCGTCCAGTTCGTCGCCTGTTGGTTCAGCCGTAACTGGCCGACTGCGCCGGTAAAGCCACGCGTGCTGTTGTCGGCCAACGTCGTGGCGTCGCCCAGATTGTACGAGCCCGTCAGCTGGGCAAAGCCGCTATAGCTATACCATTCATGGCGGATGCCCGCGTCGAAGCGCAGCCGATCGTTTATGTCCCAGCTGTCGGTGCCGTATAGCGCGATCAGCCGTCCGTCGACATTCCCGGCGTTGAGCGACACGGCGTCGTTCAGCGCGCCATTGTCCGTGACATAGCCCAGCACCGCCCCGGTGGCCGAATAGGCCGCCAGATCCAACGTTTTGGGCTGCGAACGCACCTGGATCAGGTAATTCTGATAGGCGGTGAACATCTTCTGGCCCCAGAGCGAACCATAGGTCCCGACGCGGATGTCATGGGTGCCGATGCCGGTATCAAACTTTCGCGTCACGGACAGGTCGCCCTGCGAGGAATAGAAGTCCGTCTGGATGGAGCGATACTGCGCCTGCATCACGAGACCCGAGTCCGTCGAGGGGGCGTATGGCGTCTGCCCGCCGGTCCCGGCCAGGCTATACCCCATGCGCGCGATGCCCGGGCCGAAAGCGTTGGTGGCAGCCGCGAGGTAGCCATTGGCGAAGCTCGTCGCGTCGACGGGATTGGAGGTCGAGTAGAAGGCGTCGAAATGCAGATTGCCGATCGTCAGTCCGCCCTTGGCAGAGACGTGCCAGTCGCCATAGTCGCCTTCATAATCCAATGCGACATTGCCGAAGCGGATATGGCGGCCATTGGCCAGATCGCCGCGCTGATTCTGGACCACGCCCGACGCATCGCGATAGCGAATGTTCACCGCGCGCAGGGCAGGCGTATTCAGCGTGCCGGTGAAATAGTCGAGATAGGGGTTCAGGCTTGTCGCCGGATTGCGCGGGTCGTTGGTCGGTATCGAGAGATAAAAGACGTTGTGATCGTCGGTATATTGCCCCGACAGCTTGATGAAGCCGTTCGCCAGGTCATGCTTGATGTTCGCACGGATCTGGCCGCCGCGGTCGCTGGGAAAGCCGGAGTCGCGATACCCGTCATGATAGCGCACGAAGCCGCCGACGGCATAATAAGTGTCGCTGTTCAACGGTCCGGCCTGATAACCGTCGAGCCGGTAATAGCCCGTGTCGCCAAGCGTCGCCTGGACCTTGCCCCGCGTCGTTTCGTTGCCGGTCAAGGTAATGACGTTGGCGATGGCCGCCGCCGTGCTGGCATAGATGGGAGCCGGACCGCCGCGCACGACCTCGATCCGGTCGGTCATCAGGTCGAGCCGGTTCATCCCGTCGCCCTGGTTGAAGAACCAGCCGTCAAGCTCCTGGAACAGCGGCAAGCCGTCCTGCTGGTAATAGAGGAAGCCGCGGTCGGTCGGGATACCGCGCACGCGGGTGATATTCTGCACTTCACCGCCGGTCGCTTCCACATGGATACCCGGCAATGTGCCGATCAGGTCGGTGGTGCTTTTCGGTGCCAGTTTCTGGATATCCGCCTGCGAAAGCGAATTCACCGCATAGGAAACGTCGAAGCGGCGCTGCTGGCGTGCCGATCCGGTGACGATGATGTCGGAATGGCCATCGTCCGTGTTCGGCGCTTCGGTCGTCGTAGCGGGCTGTGTCTGGGCGAGGGCCGGTGGAGCCAAAACCGCCCCCACCGACAGCGCCGCGCTCATCAACAATTCGTTTTTCATGCTACCCCCGATTGATCTGAATGAGGGGGGCATTGGTCGCGATCCGTGACAGTTTTATTTGCTTACATGTAATTAAATCGCCCCTGCGAAGCCGTGACCGCATGAACCGGGATCATCGCCGCGCCGATTACAACGGCGCGGCTGCCTATCGAAGAGGCATGGATCTCCGGCAAAGTCGATCGATAGCCGTCATTCCGGTTGCGCGACCGGACGGCGAGCCCGTCGGCGATCCGTTGCAGCAGCGTCAGCGGCAACGCGCCTGACACGATGACGGCACCTGGATCCAGCCAGACCGTGCCGCTCAACACAGCCTGTTCCAACTGGCCGATCACGCGCTCCGTCCAGGACGCGATCAGGGGCGCATGGCTGTCGAGCAATTCCTCGATGCCGGCGAGCGAGTCGATTTGGACTCCGGCTTCGCGCAGAACCTGGAGCAGGTCGATGCCGGAGGGACGCTCCCGATGGCCGGGGAACAGCCGCCCCACCTCTCCGGCATTGCCATGCTCGCCCAGGAAAAGGTCGCGATCGGCGATCAGGCCACCGCCGATGCCATGACCCAGAAATAGCGTCAGGACCGAGCGATAGCGTCCGATGATCCCGTCCTGATAATATTCGGCCAGGGCCGCCGCGCTGGCGTCATTCTCGATCCAGACGGGCATTGCCAAGGCGTCGCCCAGTATGTCCGCAAGCGGCACGTCGTTCCACCCCGCGACGCGTTCTACCACGACCCGCCGATTCCGGTCGCCGGGTAGCGCATAGCCGGGCACCGCGACGCCCAGCCCCAGAAACTTGCCGCGCATGAATCCATGGGCGGCGGCGATCACCTGCAGCCGGGCCTCGACCGACCGCGCGAAGATGCGGGGGTCGGGGCTGTCGAAGGGTGTCGTGTCGTGCACCAGGGGCCGACCGCAGAAATCGACGATCACCAGTTCCAACCAGCCGGGATGCGGCGTCGCCCCGATCGCCCAGCCGCCATGACCCGATACGGTCAACGGCACCATCGGCCGCCCCCGTGCGGGTGCGTCGAGCGAATCCCTCTCCTCGATCAAGTCGAGCGCGAGCAGCGACTGGGTCAAACGCGTCATCGTCGCCCCGTTCATGCCCAGCAACTGAGCGAGCCGCGTGCGAGAAGCCGATCCCTCGATCCGCAACTGCATCAGGACGCGCCGTTGGGGCTCGTTCAGCCGGATTTGCGGGCGGCGGGGCGGGGCGGGGGAAAGGCGAGACATAGCGGAGCGCTATATTTCCGCCGTGTCAAATAAATGAAAGTCGTCCTGTATAGGGCGGGCGGATCATGACGACCGAGCCCGACAGTGTGCCGACCCGATCCCACTCTCTGGCGGTCCAGTTGGGCTATTGCGTCGGCAATATCGGCAAGAGCGTCGTCTGGAGCAGCTTTGAGAGCATCATGCTGTTCTATCTCGTTTCGATCGCCGGGTTCGGCCCACTCATGGCCGGAGCGCTGCTGGCGCTGTCCTTATGCTGGGATGCCATATTCGATCTCAGCGTGGCGCGCCTCACCGATAAGCGGGGTGGAGCGAAAGGGCTGGCCAAGCTGGTGCTTGTCGGCGCGCCGCTGTGCGGCACCTGCTTCTGGCTGATCTTCGTACTGCCGGCCCCGATGGCCGTCGCCGCCGCGATCATCGCCTGTCGGATCGGCTATTCGCTTTGCGATGTCGGGCACAACACGATGCTGATCCGCGTTGCGCGTGCACCGGGGGATGCCGCTCGTGTATCCGGCTTGCGGTTGGTCTGCAGCGCATCGGGTGTGGCGCTGCTGGCCTTGGTGTCGGGGTCCAGCCTGTCGCTCACCGACCCGGCGGCGCAGCGACAATCCCTTGCAAACGGGGCGATGGCGGGTGGGATGTTGTACGTGGCAACGCTCTTCATTGCCCTGCTGGCCACGCGCAGCCTTGCGCCGCCGAACCGGACTGCTGTCGGCGGACCGTCGCTACGCCCCATCGTCCGCTTTACCCGCGACCCGTCATTCCGTCGCCTGCTGTCGCTTGCCGCCATACAGGCGGCGCTGGTGCCGCTGTTCCAACGCGCGCTTCCCTTTTATGGCCAAGCGGTGCGCGCCGACGCAAGTTGGGCCGGACCTGCCTTGCTGACGATCACCCTTGCCCAGTCAGCGGCGCTGCCCGGATGGATGGCGATCTCACGGCGATATCCGCCCCGCCGCATCGCCATGGCGTCGCACGGCCTGGCGATCGTGGCGATGCTGGGATTGACGATCTGGCCCGATGGCGCGTGCGGCAGAGCGATGCTCGTCCTGCTCGGTGGAGCGCTGGGCGGCATGAACCTCGCCATCTGGGCGTTGCTGACCGAGACGGTGCATCGGTGCGGGAGTATGGGGGGAGAAGCCACGCCAGTGGGCCTGTTCCTGGCGGGGCTCAAGACGTCCGCCGCGATGGGAAACCTGCTGTTCGCGGGGGTCGTCGCGGCGGGATCATGCTGGGACAGCGAAGCATTCCTACCGCTCAGCGCGACGATCATCCCGACCTTGGGGAGCGTCACGGCGCTTGGCCTGCTGATCGGTTGGCGGGATTCAGCGCCGCCGCAGGGCCGAGGCGAGGGCCAGTCCGGCCGCCAGTTGAAGCAGGCCGTAAGCCCGGCGGCGTAAGGGATGATCGACAAAGGGTCTGATGAGCATATCGACTGCGGTGACGTCCGAACGCCAGAGTTCGACATGCCGGCTCGGTTGCAGCAGGCCGAGCATTCCGTCGCCGATCATGAAGACCGCCGCCATTTCCCCGCCGCGGCGCAGGCCGAGTTGCCATTCGTTCCTGTCGCTCATCGGTGATCTCCCAAAGCCCCTCCAACGCCGGAAGGACCCGATGGTCGCACGTGATGAGCGTCCACCGTCCCTTTAAGCGGCGGCCCGTTCTTCCTCGATGATTGCCCGTGCGACGACGGCGCATTGGCCACATTTGGGCTGGCGGCCGAGGGCCTGATACATTTGACATGGGGTCAGGGAGCCGGAACGCGCCGCGTCACGGACCTGAGATTCCCGGATGGCATTGCACACGCAGACGACCAAGGCGCTCTCCATCATTAACGCTCGTCTTCTAGGGCTAATGAGAGTTGATCGCAAGTCTGTTGCGACGCGTTTGCAAAAATTATCGTGGCTCGCCCGCCGGGCCGTGGCTCGCCAGCCGCCAGATCCGCTCCAGTGGGCCATGATCGAACCGGGCGAGCCATGGCTTTGACCAGAGCAGCATCAGGCCCCACATGATGGGTGCAAGGACATAGAGTTGGGCACGATGCCAGAACGCGAATTGGCCCAGGCCGTGGCCATAGAATATCGTGGTCATCACAATGCTGGTCGCGATATAATTGGTGAAGGCCATGCGCCCCGCGGCCGCAATCCGCGTCGTCCACCATCCGTCCGGCCGCATGAGCAACAGGATCAGTGCGGCATAGCCGAGCGTTCCGATCAGGCGGAAGGGAATGTTCAAGAACAGTTCCACCAGCGTGACCGAACGAACGTCATAGCCGCTCGCCATGACGACCAGGGCCATCGCCGCATAAGCGGGGATCGTGAGACCCAGTGCGAACACCGCCCATCGGCGATACGCGACGCGCGACCAACTTCCCGTCACGAACCCCGATTTGAACGCCGCCATCCCTAGCAACATCGCGCTGAGCGTGTCGGGGCCGATCTGAACGAGATCGAGCAGCGGATTTCCGTTATGCGCCAGGCGAAAGGCGGTCGCCCCCCACCATGGCCCGCGCATGGCCGCGATCTCCGGGGCGAGGCTGGCAGGCGAAGGGATACCGAACGCCGATTGATAGCCGTCCCACAGGGCGGCCATCTGCGGCGTGTCGCGCCCGGCGGCGGCAAACAGTCCCAGGCATTCGAGCCACCCCAGCGCCATCGACAGCCCGGCAAAGGCGGCGGCGGTCCAGCAAAGCGCCTTTGGGGCCAGTCCGACAAAGGCCAGTGCGACGATACCGACCAGGGCGTAATGGGCCAGAATATCGCCGGTCCAGATGAAGGTCAGGTGGACCAGCCCCAGGACGAACAGGACCGCCATCCGCCGCAGATGAAATGATGCCCCGTTTCCGCCGGCAGCATCCGCCCTTTGGATCACCAGCAGCGTCGACGCACCGAAAAGGAGCGAAAAGAGGCCGCGCATCCGCCCGTTGATGAACGTCTCGGTCAGGAACCAGACGACTATATCGATCGGCCGTTGCCCGCCCCATGCCATGGGGTTGGAATAGGCCGGGTCAGGCAGCGCGAAGCCGGGTAAATTGGCCAGCAGGATCGCCATCACCGCCACCCCACGCAATACGTCCAGCGCCAAGAGACGAGCGCCGGCGCCAGGCATGGTCGAGGGGGCAGGCGTGGGGGCCGGGGCGGGGTCGGGGGCGGGATCGTCGGACAAGGATAAACTCCGTATGTCCTGCCGGGACTTAGCCCGCGCGGCTCCGGATGCAACCGCCGGGTGGGCCGGAGCATTGCCAAGCCATGGGATTATCGCCTCGCCTCACCGGCCGCGCCACGGCGCGCGCGCATCACTCGCCCGCCGCATCGGCCTTTCTGCGGAAATTCGAGCCGTTGTTTGCCGGACGCGAGGTGACGGGCGGCCCGCTGCTGATCGCGACGATCCTGGCTTTGGCCATGACCAACAGCCCGTGGGCGCATGTTTTCGAGCGTTTCTGGGACACGCCCGTCACCATCGGTTTCGGCGCGAGTGAGGTGTCGCACAGGCTGGCCGAATGGATCGATCACGCCTTGCTGCCGCTATTCTTCGTGATCGTCGGCGCGGATGTGAAGCGCGAAATGGCGACAGGGCCGCTTGCCCATTGGCGCAGCGCGGCGTTCCCGCTGGCGGGAGCTTTGGGCGGAATGCTGGTGCCGGTGGGGATGTACCTGGCCATCGCGGCGGGAACGCCCGCACAACCGGGCTGGGGTGCCGTCATCACCACCGATACAGCTTTTGGCCTGGCGCTGATCGCAGTCTTTGCGAACAGGCTGCCGGTCGGGCTGCGCGCCACCATGCTTGCCTTCGCGGCCGTCGACGATGTCGGCGGGCTGCTGGTGATCGCCTTCGCCTACAGCGGTGCGCTCGACCTCTGGGGCCTGGTCGCGGCGGTGATAGCATTGGGGGGGATTGTCGCGCTGCGTCGGATCGGCTGGGTGTCGTCGGTGCCCTATGTCCTGTTGGCGCTGGTGGTGTGGGGCGGCGTGCTGGAGTCGGGTATCCATGCGACAATCGCGGGGGTGCTGATCGGCCTGACGGTGCCGGTCCAGCCTCGGCTGGAACAGCACGACTTCGCCAGGCGGGTACAAGGGCGGGTTGATGAGTTTCGACACGCACATGATGCGGCCGAACGGGCGGACGACGATGAGGAAGAGCAGCAGCTTCGCGAGCGGGCCGAGGAACGGCTAGGCTATCTCCACGAGATGGCGTCCGCCACCCGGGAGGCCAGCAGCCGCTTGATCGAGGTGCTGACGCCTTGGGTCAACTATGTCGTCTTGCCGTTGTTCGCGCTGTCGAACGTGCGCATTCATGTCTCGGCGGACTTGCTGTCGATGATGGGATCCCCGCTGGTGATCGGCGTCGTGCTTGGCCTGGTGGCGGGCAAGCCGCTGGGGTTCCTGACCTTTACCTGGGCCGCGAGTGCACTGGGCCTCGCCAAGCGTCCCGATCAGGTGACGTGGCCGATGGTCGTGGGGGTGGGGGCCTTGGCCGGGATAGGGTTCACCATCTCGCTGTTCATCGCCGGACTGGCCTTTGGCGATGGCGAAATGCGCGAGGCGGCTTCGCTGGGCGTGTTGCTTGCCTCCGTGCTCGCGGCGGCAATCGGCTATGCGATCCTGCGCAGCTGCGCGGAGCCCGGATCGGCGACCCGGGCTCCGGCAGAAACTTAGGCGAGGGCGGCGTCGGCGCCCATCAGGCCGGGGAAGAAGCCCTCATGGGCGCGGCGTAGAGCGTCGAGCGCCACGACAAAGTCGCCATCCTCCCGCTCGAAGATCAGACGAGACCCCGCCGTGCGGCCGATCCGCTCGACCTCGACGCCCGCCTGATGCGCATTGGCCAGGAAGTCGATCAACGCCGTGTCTTCGACCGTCGCGACATACAGACCCTGATCCTCGGCGAAGAGCTGGCCGCAGGCCTCGCCGGATTCGGGGAACTGGATCAGCGCACCGATATTGCCCGCCAGCGCCATCTCGGCAACCGCAACCGCGACGCCGCCGTCCGACACGTCATGCACGGCGGTCAGATGCCCGGCAGTGATCGCCTCGCGCACCAGATCGCCGGTGCGACGCTCTGCATCCAGATCGATCGAGGGGGGCGGTCCTGCGTCGCGGCCTTCAATCCCGTGGACTTCGCGCAGCCACAGCGACTGGCCGATCTCGCCCTTCGGTGTGCCGATCAGCAGGATGACGTCGCTGGTGCCCTTGAAGGCGATGGTCGCCGACTTGGACCAGTCCGCCATCAGGCCGACGCCGCCGATCGCCGGGGTCGGCAGGATCGCCGAGCCGCCACCGGTCGCCTTCGATTCGTTGTAGAGAGAGACGTTGCCCGAGACGATCGGGTAATCCAGCGCGCGGCACGCCTGGCTCATGCCCTCCAGACAACCGACGATCTGGCCCATGATCTCTGGCCGCTGCGGATTGGCGAAGTTGAGGCAGTTGGTGATGGCGAGCGGCTTGGCGCCGACCGCGGTGATGTTGCGCCACGTCTCGACCACCGCCTGCATTCCGCCCGTCACCGGATCGGCATAGCAATAGCGCGGCGTGCAGTCGGTGCTCATCGCGAGCCCCTTTTGCGTACCATGAACGCGGACGACGGCGGCATCGCCACCGGGGCGCTGCACGGTGTCGCCGCCGACCATATGGTCATACTGCTCCCAGATCCACCGGCGCGAGGCGATATCGGGCGACCCCATCAGCTTGAGCAGATCCGCCGCCGGATCCTGGCAACCGGGCGAGGTGATCGCCGCCGGGACCTCGGTCGGCACATGCGGGCGGTCATAGAGCGGCGCGTCGTCGGCCAGCGGCGCGAGCGGGATGTCGCACACCACTTCGCCCTTGTGGCGCAGGACCATGCGGCCGGTCTCGGTGACGTGGCCGATGACGGCGAAGTCCAGCTCCCACTTGCGGAAGATGGCCTCGGCAAAATCTTCACGGCCGGGCTTCAGCACCATGAGCATCCGCTCCTGGCTTTCCGAGAGCATCATCTCGTAAGCGGTCATGCCCTCTTCACGCTGAGGCACGTCGTCCATGATGAGTTCGATGCCGACGCCGCCCTTGGACGCCATCTCGACCGACGAGGAAGTCAGGCCCGCTGCGCCCATATCCTGGATCGCGACGATCGCGTCCGAGGCCATGAGCTCGAGGCATGCCTCGATCAGCAGCTTCTCGGTGAAGGGGTCGCCGACCTGCACGGTCGGACGCTTGGCGTCCGCGTCCTCGCCGAAATCGGCCGAGGCCATGGTCGCGCCGTGGATGCCGTCGCGGCCCGTCTTGGAGCCGACATAAACGATCGGATTGCCGACACCGCTGGCGGCAGAATAGAAGATCTTGTCCTGATCCGCGACGCCGACCGTCATCGCGTTGACCAGGATGTTGCCGTCATAGGCCGGGTGGAAGTTCACCTCGCCGCCGACGGTCGGCACGCCAACGCAATTGCCATAGCCGCCGATGCCATGGACTACGCCCGAGATCAGGTGACGCATCTTGGGATGATCGGGCCGCCCGAAGCGCAGTGCGTTCAGGTTCGCGACGGGCCGCGCGCCCATGGTGAATACGTCGCGTAAGATTCCGCCGACGCCCGTCGCCGCACCCTGATAGGGTTCGATGTACGACGGGTGGTTGTGGCTCTCCATCTTGAAGATGGCAGCCTGCCCATCGCCGATGTCGATGACGCCCGCATTCTCGCCGGGGCCGCAAATGACCTGAGGCCCTTCGGTGGGCAACTTCTTCAGGTGGATGCGGCTCGACTTGTAGCTGCAATGCTCGGACCACATCACCGAGAAGATGCCGAGCTCCACGAGATTGGGCTCGCGGCCCAGCGCGGTCAGGACGCGCTGATATTCTTCATCGGACAGGCCGTGGTCGGCGACGATCTGGGGCGTGATCTCGGTCATGGCCCGCGCCTTTAACGCGGTGGCGCGGGTTCGTCACTATCGTGATGCGCGAAGTTGCGCCATGATCGGCTCGGGGCGAGAAACGAGGGGGCGGTGCCATGATCCTGGCGATGATGATTGGCGCGGCTTTGGCGAGAGCGGAACTGCCGCCCGAGCCAGAGCGGGCGATGCTGGCAGAGGTACAGCGCATTTATCGCGTGGCGGGGAATCGGCTTTGGCCGGGGTTCGACAAGGTGCCGCTTGATTTGGTGTTGATTGGGCCAGAGCGTGAAGCCCTGTTCTGCCATCAGGCTGTCCAAGGCTTTACGCCCGCCGGGCGGGACCCGCTGACCAGGTGCTCGTTGCAGACACGAGTCCGCGAGTTGGAGATCGACCTTTCAGCCGCCGCAAATTTCTTTACGGGCGGTGAGACGATGGCAATCGGTTATCCTAAGGCTTTGGAGATGAGTCCGGCCTATTGGAAAGCCACCGTGCTTCACGAGGCCTTCCACCTTTATCAGTCGCATATACCCCGTTATGCTCAGATGGTCGCCGAACTGGGGTTGGCCGGTGGGTCGACTGATGGCAGTTGGATGCTGAATTATCCCTTCCCCTATGCCGACCCAGAAGTCGAAGCTGCTTTTTTGGTCATGGGGGACGCTGGCTTAACCTTTCTGGAAGCCAAGTCGCGGAAGGAGCGACGTGCGGCAACCAAGGCCTATGTCGCGGCACGCGAGGCGGCGCTGGCCAAGGTCAGTCCGGTTGATCGGCGCTATTATGAATTCCAGGTCGGTCAGGAGGGCATGGCGCGCTGGACCGAACTGACCCTGTCCCGGCGGGGCGATGCCGCCATGCGCGACGATGCAGCTGGACGCTGGAAAGGCTTCGCGACGAGCCTGCGCGCCGTCCGTGAGCAGGGTTCCAAGACATGGAAACGCGCCGCATTCTATGTCTATGGCGCGATCGAAGCCGAAATGCTTGAGCGGGCAGGCGTAAAATGGCGCCCACAATATCGCCGCCATCCTTTCGGGCTCGGCGATCAACTGAAGCAGCTGAATTAACCCAGCCGCATCGCCACTGCGATTGCCACACCCGACAGTGCCAGCGCGGCCGCGATCCAGCCCGCGCCGACACGGATCGCTGCCTCGATCCCGGCAGTGGACAAGGTGGACTTCTCGCTCTCCAACTTGCGGGTCGTCGCGCGGATCAGGCGGGGCAGGTCGTCGCCCAGCCGGTCGAGTTCCTGGGCGAGCGCGGCGGCGCGCTTGCTCCAGCGTTCGGGGGCCAGGCGCGCCTCGACAATCCGGCTCGCGGCGCGCCGCATCGCGGTCGACAGGTTGAAGTCGGGCTGGATGCCGCTCAGCACGCCGTCGACGGTGATCAGCGCCTTGAACAGCAGCAGAAGGTCGGGCTGAAGCACGATCCGTTCTTCGCGCAGGATCGGAAATATGTCGCCCAGGATCGCCGCCAGCCGCAGCGACCCGCCGCCATGTCGTGCGATCAGCCGATCGGCGACCGCCTGAAACCGGGCGGGCGCAATGTCATCGGTCTGCGACCATTGCGTCATGGTTTCGGCCAGCAATGCGGGATCGCTGTTCATGATCGCTTGGGTGAAGGCAATCACCTCTTCGCGGCGACGCGGGCTGACATGCCCGATCAGTCCCAGGTCGAGAAGCGCGATGCGATTGCCGGGCAGACACAGCAGGTTGCCGGGATGCGGGTCGCCGTGGAAGCGCCCGTTGATCAGCGTCATGTCCAGGACGATGTCGGCCCCCGTGGCCGCGATGGCGGCGGGATCGATCCCGGCCTGGACTAGAGTCGTGGCGTTGCGGGGCGGGACGCCATCGATATAATCCATGACCATCAGCGTTTCGGACGAATGCTGCCAATGGATCGTCGGAACCACGACCCGGGCGTCGCTGACGAAATCCTCACGCAGACGGTCGGCATTGCGGCCCTCGTTCGTGAAGTCGAGTTCTTCCAATATGTCGCGGCCCAGCTCGCGTACTATACGCGCCGCGCCATAGCGCCGCGCTTCGCTGTTGGTCGCCTCTGCCATGGCAGCAAGCTGGCCTAGCAGGCGGAGATCGGCCTCCATGACCGGCCGGATGCCGGGGCGGCGGATTTTCAGCACGACCTCGGTGCCGTCGGGAAGCGCGGCGCGGTGGACCTGCGCGATCGAGGCGGCGGCCAGCGGCTCGGCATCAAAGCGCGCAAAGGCGCTTCCCGGCGGTTCGCCCAATGCGGCTTCCACTTGCGTGCGAAGCTGGTCGAAGGGCAGGCGCGGAGCCGCGCTGTGCAGCTGTTCGAGTTCGGCGATCCATTCGGGCGGCAGCAGGTCGCCGCGCGTTGCCAGGATTTGACCAAGCTTGACCCAGACCGGCCCCAGCGACTCCATCGCCTGCCGGGTACGGGCGGGAAGGTCAAAGGGTAGGGCGTCCGGGTCGCGCCGCGCCGGATCGAGTCCCAGCCGGGCGAGCAATACGTCCAGCCCGAAGCGAGACGCGGTCGCGATCACCTCGGCCAAGCGAGCGCGGTCGCGTGCCGCGACCCGGATCGCGCCCAGCAGCATCGGCTCAGCTATAAGGCGGCTGGGTATAGCCCGCCGGGCTGAGCGTGAAGATCTCGCAGCCTTCTTCGGTTATGCCGATCGAATGCTCGAACTGCGCCGACAGCGACCGATCGCGCGTCACGGCCGTCCAGCCGTCATCGAGCAGCTTCACGTCGGGGCGGCCGATATTGATCATCGGCTCGATCGTGAAGATCATGCCGGGCTTCAACTCGGGGCCGGTGCCCGGACGGCCGACATGGACGACCTCTGGCGCGTCATGGAACAACAGGCCCAGGCCATGGCCGCAGAAATCGCGGACCACGCCATAGCGGTGCTTTTCGGCGTGCTGCTGAATGGCGTGCGCCACATCGCCCATGTGATTGCCGGGCCTGGCCTGCTCGATGCCCAGCATCAAGCATTCATAGGTGACTTCGACCAGTTTGCGCGCCTTCAGGGGCACATCGCCGATCAGGTACATGCGGCTGGTATCGCCATGCCAGCCGTCGACGATCGGGGTCACGTCGACATTGACGATATCGCCCGACTTCAGCGTCTTTTCGGACGGGATGCCGTGACAGACGACATGGTTGATCGAAATGCAGGTCGAATGGGTATAGCCCCGATAGCCCAGGGTCGCGGGCACGCCGCCACGCTCGACGATGAACTGGTGGATCAGGCGATCGATCTCGGCCGTGGTGACGCCGGGCACCATATGCGGCACCAGCATGTCCAACGTCTCGGCGGCCAAGCGGCCCGCCTTGTGCATCCCGTCAAACGCCTCGCGGCCCCAGAGCTTGATCGCGCCGGTCCGCCCCTGGGGCGCGTCGGCGGAAACGGTCACATAATCGGTCATGCGCGCGATATAGCGTGGCGTGGCCGCTTTTGCGAGGCTATGTCGGGCGTATGGCAATTGCGACCCCCTTCGAGCGTATCTGGACCGCGGCGCTGATCGTCATCGGTGACGAAATCCTGTCGGGACGGACGCAGGACCGCAATGTCGCGCAACTCGCCACCTGGCTGAATGTGCAAGGCATCCGGCTGGCAGAGGTGCGGGTGGTTGCCGACCGGACGGACGCGATCGTCGAGGCGGTGAATACGCTGCGCGCTCGCAACGACTATCTGTTCACGACCGGCGGGATCGGGCCAACGCATGACGACATCACCGTCGATGCCATCTCGGAGGCGCTGGGCGTGGCGGTGATCGAACACCCCGAGGCGCGGGCGGTCCTAGAGCAATATTATGCGACACGCGGCGGCGTCAGCGCGGCACGGGCGCGCATGGCGCGCACGCCGGAGGGCGCGTCGCTGATCCCCAATCGCGTATCGGGCGCACCGGGCATCCGGATCGACAATATCTTCATCATGGCCGGGGTGCCGCACATTACCGCCGGTATGCTCGACGCGCTCACCGGTACGCTGGAAGGCGGCCGCCCGGTCGTGTCGGGGACGATCGGCTGTTGGGTCGGTGAGAGTGAGGTCGCCGAACTGCTGCGCAATGCAGAAAAGGCGCATGAAGGCGTGGCGATCGGCAGCTACCCGTTTTTCCGCGAAGGTCGGACCGGTGCCAATTTCGTCGTGCGCAGTCCCTATCAGGATCAGGTCGATGCCTGTCTTCGCGATCTGACCGCCGCGCTGGAGGCGGATGGGCGCGACGTGATCGCCGGCGGCATCTGACCTGCCCGTCTTCTGGTCTTTTCGTACTTTCTCAAGACTGGCTGCATAAAGACGGCGCATCAGGACAGATGAGCCTGTGTACGGCCGATGATAGCGGAGTGGTTGTGGATGCGGATGGCAGTTGCGAGAACGAGGCATAGCGTTCGTCCCGGCGCGGCGTGGGTGCGCTAAGGTCGATGCGTGCACCCATCCTTGTCACCGGCGTCGCGGGCTTTATCGGCCACGCCACGACGCATCGCTTGCTGGCGCGGGGCGAGCGGGTCATCGGGATCGACAATCTGAATGACTATTATGATCCGGCACTGAAGCGTGCCCGGCTCGCCGGTCTGGAGGGCGCAGAGGGCTTTTCGTTCCGGACGATGGACGTGGCGGATGCAGCGAGTGTCGCAAGCCTGATGCGCGACCATGGTGTGACCCAGGTCGTCCATCTGGCGGCGCAGGCGGGCGTCCGGCACAGCATCGAACAGCCTTTCGCCTATGAACGATCCAATGTCGGTGGCCATCTGGCCGTACTGGAGGCATGTCGCCACCAGCCAGGCTTCGTCCACCTCGTATACGCCTCGTCCAGTTCGGTTTATGGCGACAAGCCAATGGGTGGGCAGGGGTTCAGCGAGGACGAGCCTTCGGTCTCTCCCGTGTCGCTCTACGCGGCGACCAAGCGGGCCTGCGAATTGATGAGCCAGTCCTATGCGACGCTTTACCGTTTTCCGCAGACGGGTTTGCGCTTCTTCACCGTCTACGGCCCGTGGGGGCGGCCGGACATGGCCTATTTCTCCTTCACCCGCAAAATTTTGAGCGGCGAGCCGATCGATATCTTCGGTGAGGGCCGCATGGCCCGGGACTTCACCTATATCGACGATATCGTTGACGGCATCGTCGGCGCGCTCGACCATCCTCCGGAGCGCGGCGGCCACCGCATCCTCAACATCGGTGACAGCCAGCCGGTCGGCCTGATGGACATGATCGCCACCCTGGAGCGGGCGCTGGGTCGCGAGGCGATCAAGATCATGAAGCCGATGCAGCCGGGCGATGTGACCGCGACCTATGCCGATGTGTCGAAGCTGAACGCCCTGACCGGCTATGCGCCGCAGGTCAACATAGCCGAAGGCCTCAAGCGCTTCGTCGCATGGTACCGAGACTATTACCGCGTCTGACGCGAAAGAGACCGCTGCCCCAAGGAAGTGGCACGGATCTCGGATATCGGCGCTGGTGATGGAGCGGGTGAAGGGAATCGAACCCTCGTCGTAAGCTTGGGAAGCTTCTGCTCTACCATTGAGCTACACCCGCGGTGGGACGCTGCCTATTCAAGCGCCGGGGCTTTGGCAAGCGGCTCGGGGCAAATTTCTTCGGCTGGCGGTTCAACCGATGATCGACTGGCCCAACGCCATCGTCTTGCCATTGGTCACGATCACTCGGTCGCCCAATCGCGTCGCGTCGAAAAGCTTCTTGGCAAAGCCGGTCGGCACACCGATGCAGCCATGGGTGGCGTTGCCGTATCGCACGTCGCTGGCATGGATCGCGACGCCGTCATTGGTGAGCCGCAGCATATAGGGCATCGGCGCGTCATAGAGGTTGGAGACGTGATCGGCATCCTTTTGGAGGATGGGAAACACCCCCAGCGGCGTCGGCATATTATCGGCGCCATAGATGATCGCGGCCGTCCCGATCTCATAGCCGTCACGGAAGATGGAGACGACTTGGGCGGCCAGATCGACGGTGATGACGATCGGGCCGCTGGGTGCTCCGCTTTCGTCCCAGACGAAGTCGCCATGCCGCAGCGGCTGCTTGAGGTTCAGGATGCGGCGGACGACGAACGGCGCCGGCGTGGGGGAGGGCAAAGGCGATGGAGTGGCAACCGGCGGGCGGCGCGGTGCGGAGCGTTGCACCGGGCGTGTGGCCTGGGACGCTTCCTGGCGATAGGCATGGCGGACCAGCATCGCACCACCGCCGCCCACGCCCAGAAGGATCGCGCCAGCCAGAAGTTGCAGGGCTCTCATCCTCCGCCCTTTAGCAGCCCTTCTCGATCAAAGGGTTGCGAATTTCGACCGTGACATGGCCGAGTTTGGTCATGCCGTCGAGCCGCTGATGGATGGCCGCGCTGGTCAGCCCGGCGTCGACGCCTTCGACCGACAGCACCACGGCATGGGCGGTGGGGCCGATCCGCCAGATGTGGAAATCGTGGATGCGCAGGTCGCCCGGAGCCTCGACCCGTTCGCGCACCTGACCGGCGAGCATAGGGTCGGCGGCGTCCAGCAGCACGGTCGAAGCCTGACGCATCAGTCCTATCGACCAGTTGGCGATCACTACGGCACCGAGCAGACCGACCGCCGGATCGAGCCAGACCCAGCCCAGATACCGCCCGGCGACCAATGCCAGGATCGCCATGACCGATGTGAGCGCATCCGCCAGCACATGGATATAAGCTGCCCGCATATTGGTATCGCCGCCATGGCGATCATGCGAGTGATCGTGATCGTGCGAATGGTCATGTCCATGCCCATGATCATGCCCATGGCCGAGCAGCCAGGCGCTGGCGATGTTGACCAGCAGGCCGAGCACCGCAACCAGGATCGCATCGCGAAACGCGACGGGGTGCGGTTCGGCGAGCCGCATGATCGATTCATAGGCAATGCCCAGCGATACCAAGCCCAGCACCATCGCCGATCCGAACCCGGCCAGTTCCCCGACCTTGCCCGTACCCCAGCTATATCGGGGATTGGCGACATGGCGCTTGGCATAGGAATAGGCGATCGCGGCAATGCCCAGCGCGCCGACGTGCGTCGCCATGTGAAATCCGTCCGCCAGCAGCGCCATCGATCCGGTCAGATAGCCCGCGACGATCTCGCCGACCATCATCCCCGTCGATAGCCACACCACCAGACGGGTACGGCGCGCATTCTCGTCATGGGCGTGGCCCAGATAATCATGGCTGTGGGTATTCACGGTGGAGCGTCCTTGATCGGCGGTGTCAGCGGAAATGGCGGCGGAGCAGCTTGGCAAGCTCGGCGGCGGCGGCGGTGCGTTCCTCGTCGGATAGGCCGGGGGCCGCGACATGGGCGTGGAGGTGATCCTCGACCAGCTCGTCCATCAATCCCGCCACCGCGCCCCGGACCGCGGCGACCAGATGCAGCGTCGCCGCGCAATCGGCATCGGCCGCCACCGAGCGTTCGATCGCCGCGACCTGTCCCGCGATCCGCCGGACGCGCGCGATGATCTTTTCCTTGCTGGTCGTCACATGAGCCATAATGGATAGGGGTATAGGGTATATGGTCCGGCGGATCAACTGGCGGGTTGCGTGCGGATAGGCATTTCCGCCAAAAGGCCCCATGATGACGGCCAAGGGAGCAGGCATGATCGGGTGGGTTCGGCGATGGGCCGTAGCGGTAGCGGCGTTGATGGCGACCTCGCCCGTCGCAGCCGAGTCGATCCTGTTCGTCGGCAACAGCTTCACCTTCGGCGCACATTCGCCAGTCATGCGCTATCGCCCCGATCTGGTTCACGACTTGAACCAGGAAGGAATCGGTGGCGTGCCTGCACTGTTCAAGACCTTTGCCGAGCAGGCGGGGGAGGACTGGCAGGTCAGCCTGGAGACGTCGCCCGGTCGTGATCTCGCTTATCATTATGAGCAGAAACGCAGCGCGATCGATCGCCGCTGGGATGTGGTCGTGCTCCAGGGCTATAGCACGCTCGACGCCCAGCGGCCCGGCGATTCGACCCGTCATGCCGAGGCCGCGGGACTGATTGCCGCCATGCTGCGTCGGGCCAATCCGCGTGTCCGGGTCGAGCTGGTATCGACGTGGAGCCGGGCGGACCTGACCTATCGCACGGCCAGCCCGTGGCGGGGAAAGGTGATTTCCGCGATGGCGGACGATCTCGCGGCGGCCAATGCCCAAGCGGTTCGGCGATATCCCGAAATCTCCGGTACGATCCCGGTGGGGCAGGCCTGGAACCGGGCATGGGCGGAACGGGTCGCCGATCCGAACCCCTATGACGGGATTGCCTTCGGGCAGGTCGATTTGTGGACGTGGGATCAGTATCATGCCAGCGCGGCGGGATATTATCTCGAGGCGCTGGTGATCTTCGGGAAGGTCACGGGGTTTGACGTTCGGCGGTTGGGCGAACAGGAGCGGGCGGCGCAGGATCTGGGCTTGGAGCCGCGTTTGGTCGGCCGGTTGCAGGCTATCGCCCATGCCGAAGTGGCGGGCGTCACGCCGTAACGATCGCCCCGTTCCGCACCGTCACCGGCCAGGGCGTCAGCCGCTGTCCGATGCACGGTCCGCCCAGGCACTGGCCATCGCCCATATCGAAGATCGCGCCGTGCCAGGAACAGGCGATGCGCTTTCCGTCCGGCGTCAGATAGGCGTCGAGCGTCTGCGCCAGCGGAAGGCCCATATGCGGGCAGCGGTCTACATAGCCGTGGACGGAGTCACCGCAACGAACCACGAAGCCATGGAAGCGGCCCGCCCGCATTTGCAGCACGAAATTGCGTGCCGCGCCGTCCGCGATGGTTTCGAGCGGGCCGAGCGAAATGCCGGCGGGTGTCGCGGTCAGCCTTTCATCGCTCATGACGCGTCGCCCTGAACCTCGGGCGTTGCCTCGGGCACATGATCGCGCAGGCGCTTGGCGGCCGCGACCAGCCGGGGGAAGGCGGACAGATCGACGGCGAACCGCTCGGCATTATAGACCTGCGGCAGGATATGGCAGTCGGCGAGCGTCGGGGTGTCGCCATAAGCATAGCCCGCGCCATGCCGTTCGATCAGCGTTTCCAGCGCGGCGAAGCCTTCCGTCACCCAATGCGCGATCCAGCCATTTATGGCGGCGTCGTCGGCCGCCATATCCTGCCGCAGTTTGGTCAGCACCCGCAGATTGTTGATCGGATGAATATCGCACGCGACGATCGCCGCCATCGCGCGGACCGCTGCACGCCCGGCACTGTCGCTAGGGAGTAGCGGCGGCTCAGGATAACGCTCTTCGAGCCATTCCAGGATGGCGGGGCTTTGGATCAACGCACCGTCGGGGCCTTCGAGAACGGGCACCAATCCTTGCGGTTGCAAGGTCCGGAAATCGGGCGCGCGTTGGGCGCCGGTGCGCAGGTCGTGTGCAACGCTGGCATAGGGCAGTCCCTTCAACGCGAGCGCCAGTCGCACCCGATAGGCTGCGCTCGACCGCCAATAGCCGTGCAGGGTCAGGGTCATGGCAGTCGGGCCTTGGGAAAGTCCTTCCACACTGCGTCATAATCGAGCTGTGCATGAGACAGCGCATGTTCGGTCGGTTGATAGGGCCAGCAGCTTTCCACCATGAAGGCCATGGTGCCTTCGATCCGGTGCGGCTTAAGATCCGCGTCGCTCGCGCCCTGCCAACTGGCGAGATCGGGGCCGTGGCCCGCCATCAGATTGTGCAACGACAGCCCGCCGGGGCGGAAACCTTCTGCCTTGGCATCATAGGCGCCGGTAATCAGGCCCATCGCCTCGGACATGATGTTACGGTGGAACCAGGGCGGGCGGAACGTATCCTCCGCCACCATCCAGCGCGGCGGGAACAGGACGAGGTCGGCATTGGCCCGGCCCGGCACGTCGCTCGGCGAGGTCAGTAGCGTGAAAATCGAGGGATCGGGATGGTCGAAGCTGACCGTGTTGATCGTGTTGAAACGCGACAGGTCATAGCGCCAAGGCGCCAGATTCCCGTGCCACGCCACGACGTCGAGCGGGCTGTGGTCGAGCGTCATGGCCCAGAGCGAGCCAAGGAACTTCTGGACGACCTGAGTGGGCTCGTCGCGATCCTCGAACCAGGCGACCGGCGTCTCGAAATCGCGAGGATTGCCCAACCCATTGGCCCCGATCGGGCCGAGATCGGGCAGGCGGAACAGGCTGCCATGGTTTTCCGCCACATAGCCCGCCGCCTCGCCATCAGGCAGTTCGACACGGAAGCGTACACCGCGCGGCACGAGCGCGATCTGGCCCGGTGCGATGTCGATGCGACCCAACTCGGTCAGGATGGTCAGGCGGCCGGATTGCGGCAGGAAGATGAGTTCGCCGTCCGCATCGACAAAGACGCGGTTCATGTCCCGGTTGCAGGCATAGACATGGACAGCCACGCCCTCCAGGTCGGCCGGGTCGCGGTTGGCGAGCATCGTCGTCATCCCGTCGATCCAGTCGGTGCCGGGCGGTGACATCGGCGCCGGGTCCCAGCGCAGGCGGTTGGGGGGCAGGGGGCTGTCGCTGGTGCCCGGCGCGAAGCGCGGCGCGCCGTCATAGGGCTGATAGGGCGGATGCTCGGCGGTCGGGCGCAAGCGGTAGAGCCAGGAGCGGCGGTTTTCGTGGCGCGGAGCGGTGAAGGCGGTGCCCGAAAGCTGCTCGGCGTAGAGGCCGTAAGCCGGGCGCTGCGGTGAGTTGCGGCCGATGGGGAGGGCGCCAGGGACCGCCTCGGTCGCGACATGGTTGCCGAAGCCGGGGATATAGGATGCCGTCATCTCTGTTCCTCTCCACAACACGTCAGCGCGTCAGACGCGGCCAAGCCGCGCCTTATGCGCTGGCTCGGCCGCGCTGGCCGCGCTCGCTCGCGCACCTTCGTGGGCGCCTCGGCGGATGCTTATGCATCCACCGTGATGACGCCGCGCCGGATCTGATCCAACTCGATGCTCTCGAACAACGCCTGGAAATTGCCGTTGCCGAAGCCCTCATTGCCCTTGCGCTGGATGATCTCGAAGAAGATCGGCCCGACCATGTTCTCGGTGAAGATCTGGAGCAGGATGCCCTCTTCTCCGACATTGCCGTCGATCAGGATCCGATTCTTGCGCAGTCGCTCCAAGTCTTCGCCATGGTTCGGCACGCGCTTGTCCACCAGCTCGTAATAGGTCTCGATCGTGTCCTGCAGCCGCACACCACGGGCGCGCAGCTTTTCGACGGTTTCGTAGATATTGTCGGTGGTCAGCGCGAGATGCTGAATGCCTTCGCCATTATATTCGCGAATGAATTCCTCGATCTGGCTCTTCTCGTCCTGGCTCTCGTTCAGCGGAATGCGGATCGCCTTGTCGGGTGCGATCATCGCCTGGCTAAACAGACCGGTCGCCTTGCCCTTGATGTCGAAATACTTCTGTTCCTCAAAGCCGAACAGCTTGGAATAGAAGCCCGACCAAGTGCGCATCTCGCCGCGGCGGACATTGTGGGTCAGGTGGTCGAGCAGGTCGAGCCCGACATTGCTCTCTGCCTCGGCTTGCTGCCAGTCCGCGATTTCGTTCCAGTCGGCGAACAGGTCGCTGCCTGCCTTGACGAGATAGAGATAGCTGCCGCCGATCCCCTCGATCGCCTTGGCATCGGGGGTCAGGCACCCACGCGCCGCGTCAACCGGGGTTGCGCCGCCCCCCACCGCATGATCGAACGCCTGGGCCGGCTCGGCGACGTAGAAACCCATGCCGCTGGCCGAGGGGCCATGCTCGGCACGAAACTCGGCCGCCTGGCCCTCCGCCTCGGCGTTGAGGAGCAGGGTGATGCGGCCCTGCTTGTACCGGGTGATGGCCTTTTCGGGGTGACGATGCGTGGGCACGAATCCCATCATGTCGAATTGCCGCGCCAGCGTTTCCGGCTCGGGCGTCGTGAATTCGCAGAAAGCGAAGCCGTCCAGACCCAGCGGATTATTCGGGGTGGTTGCCATGACGTCCAACTCCTGATCCAGTATCTTGCGTTACCAGATCGCAGAATGGGGAATTGGTGTCAAATGTTACGATCTCGCGAATTGCGGCTGGACGAATTTCTTCCCTATCGCTTGTCGATCACGTCGAACCTGGTCAGCGACCATATCGCCAGCGCCTACCAGCAGCTGTTCGGCCTCACGATTCCCGAATGGCGGATGATCGCGATCGTCGCGGAGGAAGGTGCGGTCGCCCAGTCTGCGGTGTGCGAGCGAAGCCGGATGGACAAGGTCACGGTGTCCCGCGCCGCCATCGCCATGGTGGGGCGCGGGTTGCTCGACCGGACGGCACATGACGGCGATCGGCGCTCGCACCTGCTCGTCCTCACCAACGCCGGACGCGAGCTTTATGCCGATGTTGCGCCCAAGGCGCTGGAGCTGGAGGCGCAGCTTTTTGCCGGTTTTACCCAAGACGAACTGGAAGCGTTCGTGACGATGCTCCACCGGATTGATGCGGTCGCCCTGGCGCAGCGCGATCAGCCCAGGATCGTGCGGTAGAGCTGAAGATAGCGGTCGGCCATCCGATCCACAGAAAAGCGCGTTGCGGCGATTCGTCGACACGCCGCGCGGTCGATCTCACCGATCCGCTCGACGGCCTCGATCGCCTGTTCGACATTATCGACCAGGAAGCCGTTGACGCCGTCTTCGATCAGCTCCGGCATCGATCCGCGCCGGATGGCGATCACCGGCGTACCGCAGGCCATGGCCTCCACCACGGATAGCCCGAACGGCTCGTCGAAATTGATGAGGTGAAGCAGCGCCCGGGCCTGTCCCAGTGTTGCCGTTCGGTCCGCGCCGCCCACCGGCCCGCGATAGACGATGCCGTTGTCGTCGACATGGGGCTGAACCTCGCGCTCCCAATAGCTCTGGTCCTGCACGATCCCGGCCATGACGAGGCGGCGGCCGGTCGCCTGCGCCACCGCGATCGCCTCGGCTGCGCCCTTGTCGGGATGGATGCGACCGAAGAAGAGGAGATCCTCGCTTCCGGTTGGATCGAAAGGAAAATCATCGATCGGGATGCCGTGGTGGATGGTGTCCGCATAACGCAGCCGGGGATGCCGGTCCGCGTCCGAGATGGCGACATAGTGCACACGGTCCTGATAGGGTTCGTACATCGGCACGATCCGCTCGGACGAGAAGCCGTGGATGGTCGTCACCATCGGCGTTTCGACCAGCCCGGCAAAGGCGTGGGCAGGGAAATCGGCCTGGTTGTGGATGAGGTCGAACTCGCCCGCCCGTTCGAACACGGCGGCAAGGTGGCGCATCTCCCACACCTTGGCATCGACCGAGGGGTCTTCCGAATAGGGGGCGGGGACGGGTCCGGCCAGCGTGGCGGCGGTGATGCTGTCCTGTGTTGCGAACAAGGTGACGTCCACGCCGCGTGCGACCAGCGCTTCGGTCAGCAGGCTCGTCACCAATTCCCAGGGGCCATAGGCGCGTGGCGGGGTCCGCCACGCGATCGGGGCAATCATTGCGATCTTCATGCAGGCGTATCGACTTTCAGGATCAGCCCTTCATGGGGGCGCAGCAGGGAAGGGGCTTGGCGGGGCAGATCGCCCAGCGTGGAGAGGACCGGCGTTCCGAGCGGAAGGTCAACAGAGGCCTTCACGTCGCCGAGGTTCAGGGCGATCACGAAACGCTCGCCATCCTGCTCGCGCTCATAGGCCAGCACTGATCCCTCTGCTTCGATCAGCCGGACGGAACCGGTGGCGAGCGCCGGACTGTTCCGCCGGAGTGCCAGAAGCGCACGGTGAAGCGCCAGCATTGACGCGGGATCGGCCAGTTCGTTGGCGACATTGCGCTGCGGCCAACCAACCCCCAGCGGCAGCCAGGGCTCGCCGATCGTAAAGCCGCCTTGTGCGCTGTCGTCCCAAGGCATCGGCGTGCGCACCGGGTCGCGGCCCAGGCCCAGACCCGGTTCGCGCAACTCGCGGGGATCACGCACGCGATCGGGCGGAATGTCGCCATTCTCCATGCCCAACTCGTCGCCATAATAGAGCGTCGGCGTTCCCCGCAGCGTCAGCAGCAGCATGGCTGCGACCCGCGCCTGCGCCGGGCCGCGTTTGGTCGCGCTGCGCGGGCGGTCATGATTGCCCAACACCCAATTGGGCCAGCCGCCGGAGGGCAGGGCGTCCTCATATTCCGCGATCATCCGCGCCAGGTGCCGCGCATCCCAAGGCGCGTCGATGAGCTGGAAATTGAAGGGCAGGTGGACGCCCTCGCCATGCTGGCCATAATAGCGCATGAGCCGTTCGACCGGCAGATAGATCTCACCGATCAGCACACGCTCGTCGCCTTCGCCGCCAAAGGCATCAGCGATCGCCCGCATGTCGGCCGCGATATCGTGCACTTCGGGCTGGTCGGTCGAATGAAGCTGGAACACCCGGTTCATCTCGCCGGTCGCCGGGTTCCAATCCGGATTCAGCGGATTGTCGGGGAAGCCCGCATGTTTGACGATGTGCCACAACACGTCGATCCGAAATCCGTCGACCCCCCGCGCGAACCAAAAGCGCAGCACGTCGAGCATGGCGGCGCGCACCTCCGGGTTTCGCCAGTTCAGGTCGGGCTGCTCCTTCAGGAAGGCGTGGTAATAATATTGGCCGGTCGTCTCGTCCCAGGCCCAGGCCGGGCCACCGAAATCGCTGATCCAGTTGTTGGGCGGGCCGCCATCCGCGGCGGGGTCGCGCCAGATATACCAGTCGCGTTTGTCATTGTCGCGGCTGGACCGGCTCTCGACGAACCAGGGATGCTGGTCCGAGCTATGATTGGGCACGAAGTCGAGCAGCAGCTTCAATCCGCGCGCATGAGCCGACGCCAGCAGCGAATCGAAATCCGCCAGCGTCCCGAAACGGGGATCAATCCCGCAATAATCTGCGACATCATAGCCGAAGTCAGCCATAGGTGACGGAAATATCGGCGAAAGCCAGATCGCATCGACGCCCAGCTCGACCAGATAGTCGAGGCGGCTCTCGATCCCGCGCAGATCGCCGATCCCGTCGCCATCGCTGTCTTGAAACGACCAGGGGTAAATCTGGTAGAGGACGGCCGATTGCCACCAGGGGCGGGCGTTCATGTGAACAGCCTCTTGGCGAGACGGGTCATACGGCAGGCGAGATCCGCCTCGCCGCTCGCCACCAGATAATGGTCGTGCATGTCGATCATGCCGGTCGAGAAGACCACCGGCGTCGGCAGATACATTTGATGCGCGATGGAGTCGGTGAGTTCCGGTGCGGCCTCAAGGATCGGTTGATCGTCTGCGAGGTGCAGGATGCGGGTCGGCTCGGCAGCGTCGAACAGCGCCCAGAAACTGCGATAGATGCCGACCGACTCGCGCCGCTCGACCCCATGATAGAGGGTCAGCCAGCCGCGCTCCGTCAGGATCGGCGGCGTACCGCCGCCCACCTTCATCGCCGAGACGGAGTCCTTGCGCGCGCGGATGCCGGGGGCTTCCAGCGGCTTCCAGTGAAGCCCGTCGGGTGAGGTCGCGAAGTTGATCGACGGGCCGCCGACGAACGGACTGTCGCCCGGATAGGCGAAATAGACTTCGCCCAGCGGCCTGGTCAGCGCCATGAAGCGACCGTCGACCAGCCCTTCGAAGAACAGCATATCCTTGTTCTGGTGGTCGAGAATGATGCCGGCGAGGCGGTAATCGAGGCCGTTTTCGGAGATATGGAGCGTGGTCGAATGCCGCTCGGCCGATACCGAACAGGTGGTCATGTACCATGTGTCGCCGACCCGGCTGATCCGGGCATCCTCGACACCGTAATCCTGCCAGGTCGCGGCCGGTTCGATCGCCTTGTCGTAATGAACCGCGACGATCGCCGAACCATCTGCCGACAGTTCGACCGGCAACAGCCAGGATAATGAGGTCAGTGCCAGGATGCGGTGCGCACTGCCGCGAATGGCGAACTGGCGCGGATCGTTCATGTCGACCGCGGACAGCGGATAGCGATCGAGAACATAACCGCCGGGTGTCCAGCGGATCGCGCGAACATGCGTTCCGTCGACCGGATCGTTCAAGGCCTCGGCCACGCGCACCATCAACAGGATGTTGCCGCTCGGCAATCGCGTCATGCCTGGGTTGAAAGCGCCCAGCACATAAGTCGGCTCGGATATGCCGCGGCGAAGCGGAGAGCGGGACAGATCGACATCGTCGGGGCGGAAGATCAACTGGTCGTCGGACATGGCCCGCAAACGCCTGCTGTCATCCCGCGTTCCCAATCTCCTCGCCGCGATCTTCCCGCCCGGGTCAACCTGCCCCGATTAATCCGCCGTCGCGACCTTCAGGAACACCGACCAGCGGTGCTCGAAGAAATTGGCCGGTGTCAGCCCGTTGAAGGGATCGGGCAGGTCGAACTGCATCCGGCGGCTAGGCCCGTCCAGGACGTCGGCCAGCAGGTTGAACAACGCCAGAGCGGTGTCGTCACGGCGCAAGAGTCCGGCATCCTGCGACGCCTGGATACACGCGATGATCGGATCGGCGAGAATGCGGTCCCAGGTCGCGAAGCGATGCCGCAATTCCTCTGAAAAAATAGCCTCCGATGTCAGGAAGGCCATGAATCGGACCGAATCGGGTTCGACGCAAAAGGAAAAGAACCGACGTGCCGAGCTCTTCAGGCGCTCAAGCGGATTGGCGCCGCTGCTGTCATTGAGCATGGCCTGGTTCAAGCGATCAAGGTCACGCGTCACGACCGCGTCGAGCAGCGCCATCTTGCCAGCATAGCGACGATAGATGGTATGCTTGCTAACCCCGACGGATAAGGCGATTTCCTCCATCGAGGTTCCCTCGATCCCGCGGCTGCAAAATGCCTCGCGGGCGCCGGACAGGATGATATCGTCAATATGCTGCGCCTGCTCCCGTGTCGGGCGTCCAGCGGTCCGTTTGGTAGCTGTCATGGGTCCCTTCTGCTTTTTCCCTCGGCATAGGTCAAATTTAATTGCACCTATCCGTTGCTTTTTTGCAGGTGCGAGGTAGAGGGGGAGCGAATGACTTAAACGTCATGTGCTTCAGGGAGTTTCACGGCGTGCCCAAAATTACCGTCCTGGGGTCGTCGCTTGCGATGACATTGGTTCTGGCGGCGTGCGGACAGGGATCGTCGCAGCAGGAGCAGGCCGCTCCGCCGCCGCCCGTCGTCACGGCGATCACGGTGCAATCCGCCGCGGTGCCCAACATCATCGAATTGCCCGGCCGAATCGAGGCGATGCGCACTGCCGAGGTGCGCGCCCGGACCGACGGCATCGTCGAGGCGCGTCTCTATAAGGAGGGCACCGACGTCGCCGAAGGGCAGCCGTTGTTCCGGATTGACCAGCGCGATTACCGCGCACAGGTGCAACAGGCCCAGGCGGCACTCGCCCGTGCCCAGGCGGCGCGCGCCAATTCCGCTTCGATTGTCCGGCGCTACCAGCCGCTGGTCGCGGAGCGCGCGGTCAGCGCGCAGGAGTTCGACGCCGCACAGGCAGATTTGCGACAAGCCGACGCCAGCGTTACCGATGCCCGCGCCGCCCTGTCGCGTGCGCAGTTGCAGCTGAGCTATACCATCGTACGCGCGCCGATCGCGGGGCGCGCGGGGCGTGCGCAGGTGACTCAGGGCGCGCTGGTCAGCGCGACTCAGGCCACGCCGCTGACCCAGGTCGACCAGATGTCGCCCATTTATGCTGTCTTCACCCAGTCCAGTGCAGCGCTGTCCGAACTGATCCAGCAGTCCCGCTCGGGCGGCCTCGCATTGCCGAACCTGTCGCATGTCACCGTGCGGCTGACCCTGGAGGACGGCACCGAATATGGACCGACCGGCCAATTGGACTTTGCCGGGCAAACCGTTGATCCGACCACGGGCAGCCAGCAGCTTCGCGCGCAATTCCCCAACCCGAACCGCATGTTGTTGCCCGGTCAGTTTGTTCGGGCGCACGTCAATGCGGGGACGATTCGCAACGGCATCTCGGTGCCGCAACGTGCAGTCCAGCTGAGCAACCAGGCGGCGTCCGTGATGGTGGTCGACGGATCGGGCACGGTTCAGTCGCGCCCGGTGAAGCTCGGCGGGCAGGTCGGAGGCAACTGGGTCATCCTGTCCGGATTGAAACCCGGCGAGAAGGTTGTGACCGAAGGCTGGCAGAAGGTTCAGCCCGGCCAGAAGGTCCGCATCCAGTCGCCGGGCCAGGCCGCGCCCTCACAGGCGCAGGGGCAGCCGGGCGGACAGCCCGGCGCGGCCCGCTGATCGCCGGAGTAGAGCATCATGAACCGTTTCTTTGTCTATCACCCAGTCTTTGCCTGGGTGATCGCGCTCTTCATTGCACTATTCGGTGTGATTTCGCTGCGACTGCTGCCGATCGAAAATTATCCCTCGGTCGCGCCTCCCGCGCTGAACCTTGCGATCAGCTATAACGGCGCCGATGCCGAAGTGATGGACCGTTCGGTGACCGCTGTCATCGAGAAGGAGCTGAACGGCGTCGATAATTTCCTCTATATGGCGTCGACCAGCCGTTCCAACGGCACCGCGCAGATCACCGTGACCTTCAAGCCAGGCACCAACCTGGACGTGGCGCGCACGCAGGTCCAGGATCGCCTGAGCCGCGCCGAACCGCGCCTGCCGCAGGAGGTCCGCGCGCTTGGCATCCAGGTGACCGAGGGGTCGGCGGGATTTCTTGAAGTCATCACGCTCAGTTCCAAGTCCGGCCGGACCACGCCGGTCGAGATGGGCAATTTTGCTGAAAACAACATCCGCAACGAGTTGCGCCGGATCGATGGCGTGGGTGACGTGCAGCTGTTCGGCTCGCCTTACGCGATGCGTATCTGGCTCGATCCGCAGAAGCTGGCAGGCTATAATCTATCGGCCTCCGAGGCGCTGGCCGCGGTGCAGGAGCAGAACAGCCAGACGGCCGGCGGTTCGCTCGGCGCGCAGCCGCTCACCCGCACCGCCGAGTTCACCGCGCAGATCATCACCCAGAACCGCTTCGCCACGCCCGAGCAGTTCCGCCAGATCATCATCCGCGCCAACCCCGACGGGTCGGCCGTGCGGCTGGGCGATGTCGCCCGCGTCGAGTTGGGCAAGGACAATTACGGCTTCCGCCTGACCCTGAACGGCAAGGAGACGGTCGGTCTGGCCGTCCAGCTGGCCAGCGGTGCGAACGCGCTGGCGACGGCGGACGCCGTGGCGGCCAAGATGAAGCAGCTTGAGGCGAGCTTCCCGGCCGATCTGACCTGGCGCGTCCCCTTCACCACGACGCCGTTCATCACCGCATCGGTCGACAGCGTCATCCATACGCTGGTCGAGGCAATGATCCTCGTCTTCCTGGTGATGTTCCTGTTCCTTCAGAACTGGCGCGCCACGCTGATCCCGGCGATCGTCGTGCCGATCGCTCTCGGCGGTGCCTGTATCGGCCTGCTGGCGTTCGGCTTCTCGATCAACACGCTGTCGCTGTTCGGCATGGTCGTGGCGATCGGCATTCTGGTCGACGACGCGATCGTGGTCGTCGAGAATGTCGAGCGTATCATGTCGGAGGAGGGGCTGAGCCCCCGCCGCGCAACCGTCAAGGCGATGGGCCAGATCACCGGCGCGATCATCGGCATTACGCTGGTGCTGGTCGCGGTGTTCATCCCGATGGCCTTCTTCCCCGGTTCGACGGGCGGCATCTATCGCCAGTTCTCGGTGACGTTGGCCGTGTCGATCTTCTTCTCGGCCGTGCTCGCGCTGACGCTGACGCCCGCACTCTGCGCGACGCTGCTGAAGCAGGAGGACGCGCATCTGGAGAATCGTCCCGAACCCAAGCCGGGCATCCGTGGCCTGCCGCGCCGTTTCTTCAACTGGTTCAACGACAAGTTCGGCCGGGGTACGGAAAAATACTCGGGCGGCGTGAAGCGGATGATGTCGCGTCCGGTGCGCTGGCTGGCGGTCTTCGGCGTCGTCGTCGTCATTACCGGCCTGATGTTCACCCGCCTTCCCGGCGGCTTCCTGCCGACCGAGGACCAGGGCTATATCTTCGTGTCCTATGACGCGGCCCCCGGCGCCACGCTGGAGCGGACGGGCGAGGCGATTACCAAGGTCGAGAAGTTCCTCCACGCTCAGCCGCAGGTGTCGGACATCGTGTCGGTCGCGGGGTTCAACTTCTTCGGGCAGGGCCAGGCGGCGGGCATCTCGTTCGTCAACCTGAAGCCATGGCATGACCGCAAGGGCGTCGAGAACAATTCGACCACGCTGGTCGGCAAAACGATGGGCTTCGTTCAGTCGATCCCGGAGGCGACCATCTTCGCGCTCGATCCGCCCCCGATCCAGGCGCTGGGCAACGCAACCGGCTTCTCGATGAAGATCGAGGATCGCTCGGGCCTGGGTGCGGTCGCCTTGCAGCAGGCGCAGGGCGCGATCCTGGCCAAGGCGTCGCAGAACAAGGTGCTGATGGGGGTCCGCCCAGAAGGTTTGGGACCGGCTCCGCAGCTTTATGTCGATATCGATCGCATCCAGGCGCGGGCGCTGGGCCTTCAGATTGCGGATGTGAACCAGACGCTGTCAATCGCCTTCGGCTCGGCCTATGCCAACGACTTTGTCCGCGACGGCAATGTGTTGCGCGTCTATCTCCAGGCCGATGCGCCGCAGCGCATGTCGCCCGAGGACGTGCTGGCGCTGCGCGTGCGCAATACGCAGGGCAATATGGTGCCGTTCTCCGCCTTCACGAAGGTTCGGTGGCAGAATGGGCCGCAGCAGCTGGAGCGGTATAACGGCTATCCGTCGCTGACCGTCTCGGGCATGGCGGCGCCCGGTCAGTCGACCGGCACCGCGCTGAAGGAAATGGAGAAGATCGCACGCGAGGTAATGCCCGCCGGCATGAGCTTCGAGTGGACCGGCACCGCTTTTGAAGAGCAACAGGCGGGTGGTCAGATCGGCCTTCTGCTGGGCCTGTCGCTGATCGTCGTCTTCCTGCTGCTCGCGGCGCTGTATGAAAGCTGGGCGATCCCGCTGGCGGTGTTGCTGGTGGTGCCGTTCGGCGTGCTGGGCGCAGTGTTGATGACCATCTTCCGGGGCTTCTCGGCGGACGTGTACTTCAACGTCGGGCTCATCACGATCATCGGTCTGGCGGCCAAGAACGCGATCCTGATCGTGGAGTTCGCGATCGAGGACGAGGAAGGGGGGCGCACGCCCTTTGAGGCGACCGTAGAGGCGGCCCGCCAGCGTCTGCGCCCGATCCTCATGACCAGCCTCGCCTTCATCCTGGGCATGGTACCGCTGTTCATCGCGACGGGTGCGGGCGCGGCCAGCCGCCGGGCGGTCGGCACGGGTGTGATGGGCGGCATGATCGCGGCGACGGCGTTCGGCATCTTCTTCACGCCGGTCTTCTACATCGCGGCCAAGAAGTGGCTGGCGCGCGAGCATGACCATGAGGCGGCAGATGCCGACGAGGAAGCGCGCGAGCGTGACGCACGAACCGGCGAAGAGGAGGGTCAGGCCCATGCATAACGCCTTTACCCGCACGGCCGCCGCGCTGGCCCTTACCAGCGCGCTGGCGGGCTGCAATCTGGCGCCGAAATATCATCAGCCGATCGCACCCGTCTCCGCTACTTATCCCGAGGCGGTGAGCGGCACACGAACGGCAGCCGAGATCGGCTGGCGCGAGTTCTTCGGCGACGAACAGCTCAAGGCCTACATCGCCGCCGCGCTCGCCAACAACCGTGACCTGGCCCAGGCCGTGGCACGGGTGGCGCAGGCGCGGGCGCAGTACCGCATCCAGGATGCGCAGCGGCTGCCCGCGCTCGACGCGACGGCGGGGGCATCGCGGACGCGCGTTCCGCTTAACTCGCTGGGTTTCGGCAACGCGATCCCCGGCGCGGGCAATGCGGAAAATCCGACCTCGATCACTTATAACCAGTTCTCGCTGGGCGCGCGGGTGTCCAGCTTCGAGTTGGATTTCTGGGGTCGGGTCCGCAATCTGTCGGAGGCGCAACGGCGGCAATATCTGGCGACGGTCGAGGCCGAGCGCGCCTTCCGCCTGTCGCTGGTGGGTCAGGTCGCTGCGACCTATCTCCAGATCCGGGCGGCCGAGGAGCAGATCGCGCTGGCCGAACAGACGGTGACCAGCCGCCGCGAAGGGCTGGCCATCGCCAAGCGGCGGATGGATGCGGGCGTCACCTCCAGCGTCGATTACGATCAGGCCGCCGCGCTGCTGACCCAGGCGGAGACGCAACTGGCCGAGCTGCGCCGGACGGTCGCGCAGTCACAGAACCTGCTGACCGTATTGGTCGGCGGCCCGATCACCGGGCCGCTTCCGGCCGGACGGCGTCTGGGTGACCAGAACCAGTTCGCCGCGATCGAACCGGGGCTTCCGTCCGCGCTGCTGGTCAACCGGCCCGACATATTGCAGGCCGAGCAGCAATTGCTGGCCGCCAACGCCAATATCGGCGCGGCACGCGCGGCCTTCCTGCCCAGCATTTCGCTGACCGGGCTGGCGGGCTTCGTCTCGCCTGCACTCAGCAGCCTGATTGACGGCAATTCGACCCAATATCAGGTGCAGGGCGCGGCGTTGCTGCCGATCTTCGACTGGGGGCGTCGCAATGCGCAGTTGAAGCTCAGCCGCGCGCAGGCGGACGAACTGACCGCCGCCTATCAGCGGACCGTGCAGGGCGCCTTTCGCGAGGTGGCCGACGCGCTGGTCGCGCGGCGTCGCTATGCCGAGCAGATCGAGGCGCAGACCCGGGCGGTGGACGCGCAGCGGCGGCTCGCCCGCACGGCGCGGCTTCGCTACACCAACGGCATCGCCATCTATCTCGAGGTGCTGGATGCCGAGCGCAATCTGTTCTCCGCCGAGCAGCAACTCCTGACGCTGCGCAGTGCCGCCCTTCAGAATGACGTCACCCTGTATGTCGCGCTGGGCGGTGGCTTGCGCGAGGGCGGAGCGGCGTCCACGGTTCCCGCGTCCGGCTAAATCCCCGAACCCCCGGCCGACGCGGTTGAGCGAGGGGCGTACGGGATCCTCCCCCCGTGCGCCCCTTTGCTTTGCCGAGCGGAGCGCCTAACCGGCGGATCGTGTAACAGGAGGGCGTCATGACGGGATGGACGATCGGGATCATTGGCGGCTCGGGCCTTTATGCGATCGACGCGCTAGAGGATGTCGAGAGGCTGGTTGTCGACACGCCCTGGGGCGCGCCGTCCGACACGCTGGTGCGGGGACGGATCGGCGCGGTCCGTTTTGTCTTCCTGCCGCGCCACGGCCGGGGTCATCGTCTGTCGCCGACCGAGGTGAACGCCCGCGCCAATATCCATGCGCTGAAGCTGGCAGGGTGCACCGACATCCTGGCCCTTTCCGCCATCGGTTCTCTGCGGGAAGAGCTGCCGCCGGGCCATTTCGTCGCGGTGGACCAATTTATCGACCGAACCGTGCACCGCGATACCAGCTTCTTCGGCGCCGGGCTGATCGCCCATGTCTCGATGGCCGATCCGGTATGCCCGCGCCTCTCGACCCTGGCAGCCCACGCGGGCGAACGCGCAGGCGCGCGGATGGTCCATGGCGGCACCTATCTGGCGATGGAGGGACCGCAATTCTCGACGCGCGCCGAAAGCCATCTCTATCGCCAATGGGGCGCCGACGTGATCGGCATGACAGCCATGCCCGAGGCCAAGCTCGCCCGCGAGGCGGAGCTTCCCTATGCGCTGATCGGTATGGTCACCGACTATGACTGCTGGCGCGAGGATGAGGCCCATGTCGAGGTCGATGCCGTGCTGGCGCAGCTCGTCGCCAATGGGGCCAAGGCGCGGACGCTGGTCGCAGAACTGGCCGCTATCCTGCCCGAAGCGCGGACCGCTTCGCCGATCGACACCGTGCTCGACCAGGCGCTCATTACGCATATCTCACATGTCGACCGGGCCAAGGCGGAAAGCCTCGGCCCGATCGTGTCGCGGGTGCTCGCCAAGCGAGACGGCTGAGGGTCAATCCTCGACGATCTGGCTGTTCGTCCGCGTGTCGCGCATCCGCAAATAGACGATCAGCGAAATGCCAATCATGACAGTGACGTACCAGTAGAAGCCCTGCTCGAATCCCGACCTCTTGAACAGCAGTGCGACCGATTCCGCCGTACCGCCGAAGATTGTGTTGGCCAGCGCATAGGGCAGGGCGACGCCCAGAGCGCGGATATGCGCCGGGAACAGCTCGGCCTTCACCACCGCATTGATCGAGGTATAGCCGGTCACGATGATGAGCGCGCCCATCACCAGCGCGCCCGCCACGATCGGATCGCGCGTCGTCTCCAGCGTCGAGAAGATCGGATAGGTCAGCAACACGCCCGCGATGCCGAAAGCGACCATCAGCGGCTTGCGGCCGATCCGGTCCGACAGCCCACCCGCCAATGGCTGGAGCAGCATGAAAACGAACAGCGTGACGGCGTTGATCTGGCTCGCGACCTCACGGCTGAAGCCGCTGGTGTTGACCAGGAATTTCTGCATGTAGATCGAATAGGCATAGAAGGCGAGCGTGCCCCCAGCGGTCAGCAGCATGACCGTCAACGTTTCCCTGGGGTGTTTCGTGAAAAGCTGGATCAGCCCCGATTGCGGCGCGCCCTCCTTCTTGACGTTCTCGAAGCTCTTGGTTTCGGCCAGTCCGCGCCGGATATAGAAGACGACGATCGCCAGCACCGCGCCCAGCGCGAAGGGAATGCGCCAGCCCCATTCGTCCAGCGCCGCCTCGGTCATCGTCGACTGGAGGATCAGCAGGACGCAAATGGCGAGCAGCTGCCCCGAAATCAGCGTGACATATTGAAAGGACGAGAAGAAGCCACGCCGGTCCTTGCCCGCCATTTCGGAGAGATAGGTGGCACTGGCGCCATATTCGCCGCCGACCGACAGGCCCTGCATCAGCCGCGCCAGAACCAGCAGGGCAGGCGCGGCCAAGCCGATCGTCGCATAGCCGGGCGTCGCGGCGATGATGAGCGAGCCCATGCACATCAGCGTCACCGACAAGGTCAGACCCGCCTTGCGGCCTTTGCGATCGGCATAGATGCCCATCACCCAGGCCCCGATCGGCCGCATCACGAAGCCGACCGCAAAGACGGCGGCTGCGCTCAAAAGCTGTGCGGTGCGGTTCTCCGACGGAAAGAAGTGCGGGGCGAAATATAGGGTAAAGGCGGAGTAGACATACCAGTCGAACCACTCGACCAGATTGCCGGTCGATCCGCCGATGATGGATTTCAGGCGATGCCGATCAAGATCGGCGGTGGCGTTCGACATGGTCTACTCCCCTATTGTCTGGCTTTCCGAATGTCAGAAACGGAAACTCAACCATCCGGCCCAGAAGTCCGAGCTTTTCAGATTGGCCCGCTGCAGCACGGTGTCGGCCTTGAAGTGTTCGTAACGGCCGGTAAACGAAAGACGCGGCGTTATGGTCCAGACCGCCTGCAAGCGAGCGATCTGGGCCACTTTCTTGCCCCGTACATTCTGCGTTCCCGCCCAGGGCGCCCCACTGGCGCGGTACACGGCATCGAACTCGTCTGGCCGCCAGGCAAAACCATATTCGGCCGCGACGCGCACGCCCTTGAGCGGCGTGAAGCTGACGTTCGGCGCAGCGTAAAGCAGGTTGGTCGGCGTCAGGAACAGGCCGTAGCTGTAATAGATATTATTGCCGAACAGCCCGCTGGTCGTGTTCAGATCGCCCTGCCGCTGATAGGATCCCCCGCCGGAGCCATAGTCGAAGTGCACACCGACACGGGGCGCATCGGGCTTTTGGCCCAGGCGATAGGTCTGCGCGATGAACGCCTGCCAGGCTGAGATCGGACGGTTGGCGAAGGTGCCGCGCTGGTTGTTGACGGTCCAGTCGATATTGACCGGCCCGGCATCGCCATACGCGTGAAGTCCCAGGAAATAGCGCTCTTCCAGCGCCGTAGTCGGACCCCAGGTGGCGCGACGATTGCGCAACCGCCAGACGAAGGGATCGAGATACAGCTTCGACCCGCCGAACAGCTTGGGGGGTAGGCGAAATCCGAAGGTCGCCCCGGTGAAGCGCACGTCCGGATTGGTCTTGTCGTCACTGATGCCCTGAAAGCCATAGGTGACGTAGTTCAGATCGAACACGTCGATCCGCGCATTCTTGCCGCGGGCATAGGCCCGGACGCCATCGAGGACGAAGTAGAGCGTGTTGTTGTCGCGCCCCACCGTCAGCAATTGCGGTCCGTCGAAAAACTCCTGACGTCCCGCGCGGACGCCGACGTCCAGGCCAAGCGCCTTGCCCTTCACCTCGGCGAAGAGCTGCTGCACGGCCAGCTGGTTACGCAGGTTGCCACCCGGCGCGCCCAGATTGATGCCCTGCAGCTCCGCACGGCCCAGTTCGCCGAACACGCGGAAGTGATCGCCCAGATGCACGTCAGCGCCACCGACGATCCGCGCGATGTCCTGACGCTGTTGCTGGACGTCGCGCAGATTGGGATTGGTCGTGACGTTCACGCGGGTGCGTAACTCGCCCGAGAAGGTGACATAGGACTTGCCGTCCTCCGTCAGTTTCACGCACTTCAGCGCGTCGATGAAATCGTCTCTCTTGGCTGGATCGCAGTATTTGCGCCAATCCTCGGCCCAGCGCGACTGGTTATAGCCGCCCACCGTGTTGCCGTCACCCGCCGCGCTGGTCGGGTAAGCGGAACTCGCGGGGCTAGCGGGTTCTGCGGCCGCCTTCGGGGTGACGGTCTGTGCCGTCCCCGGGGCAGCCGCCCCCGTGGCCGCCACCATTGCGGTGCCGGCAAGCCACAGATATTTCATGAAATATTCCCCCTGGATCGTGCCAATTTTCGTCGTGTCGACTGCCTTATCGCGTTCCGGTAAACAAACGACCCAGCCGGTAAGATCGGCCGGGCCGTGCCGGGATGCGGATCAGGCGATGGCCGGATGGACGGTGGCGGGAACGGGCGGGGTCGGCGTGCCACTGAGGGCGGCGTCGAGGGCGTCCTTGTCGAGCGCGTTCTCCCAACGGGCGACCACGACTGTGGCAACAGCGTTACCGATGAAGTTCGTAAGGCTGCGGCATTCCGACATGAAGCGGTCGACACCCAGGATCAGCGCCATGCCTGCCACGGGGACATCGGGCACGATCGAGAGGGTGGCAGCCAGGGTGATAAAGCCCGCGCCCGTGACGCCTGCCGCGCCCTTGGACGAGAGCATCGCGACGAGGAGCAGGGCCAATTGCTGTCCCAGGGACAGGTCGAAGCCACAGGCCTGGGCGATGAACAGAGCAGCCAGCGTCATGTAGATATTGGTGCCGTCGAGATTGAATGAATATCCGGTGGGGACGACGAGGCCGACGACGGACTTTTCGCAACCGGCCTTTTCCATCTTCACCAGCAGGCTGGGCAGCGCGGCTTCGGACGACGAGGTGCCGAGAACCAGCAGCAACTCGGCCTTGAGGTAGCGGATCAGCTTCAGGACCGAGAAGCCGTTCAAGCGAGCGATCGTGCCGAGCACGACCACGACGAACAGGATGGAGGTGAAATAGAAGGTCGCGACCAGCGCGCCGAGATTGACGAGACTGCCAACGCCATATTTGCCGATGGTGAACGCGATCGCACCAAAGGCACCGATCGGAGCGGCGCGCATCAGGATGCCGACCAAGCGGAAGACGACGACGCTGATCCGCTCGAGGCTGTTCAGCAGCGGGCGGGCGGGCTCGCCGACCAGCGCCATGGAGATGCCAAACAGGATGGCGACCATCAGTACCTGAAGGATATTGCCCTGGGTGAACGCGCTGACCAGCGTGTCCGGAATGATCCCGAGCAGAAATCCGGTGACGGTCGTATCATGCGCCTTGGCGGTATATTCGGCGATCGATCCGGCGTTCAGTGTGGCCGGATCGATGTTCATACCCGCGCCCGGCTGGACGACGTTGGCGACGATCAGGCCGACCACGAGCGCGAAGGTCGACACGGTGATGAAGTAGAAAAACGCCTTGCCGGCGACGCGACCGACCGAGCCCAACTCGCGCATTCCCGCGATGCCGGTGACGACCGTCAGGAAGATCACGGGGGCAATAATCATCTTCACCAATTTGATGAAGGCATCCCCAATGGGTTTCAGCGACTCGCCGAAAGCCGGCCAAAAATGACCGATGATCGCCCCCAAAACGATGGCGAACAGAACCTGCACGTACAGGTGGGACCAGATCCGCGTCCGCCGGGGCGCCTCCGCCACGGCATAATCCTGAGCGATCATGACTTTTCAGCATCCTCTATGAAAATGGGCCGGACGCGGTCTGCCGCGCTTCCGAATTGCCGCCAGTGTGCGGGTTTGCAGCCAGCATTACAAATATCCTAAAAATCCTACTAACCCGTTGGAATAACATAATAAAGAATCATACACGTGCCGTGGTAGCGCGAAAATCCCCATGGCGTTTGACGGGAGGTTGCGATATTCCGCACATATGGTCCCCACGCTTGCTCACGGCCGCGCCTATGTTCGACGCCATGCCTTGCCGCTGATCGCGGTGGTGGTGTTGACGATCGTCGCCGCGTCCGTGTTGCGCCTCTATGCGCATCGTCAGGCCGTGATGGGGCTTCAGCAAGATGCAGCCCGTATCGCACGTCAGGAGGAACGGCTGCTCGGCAGCGAGCTGCAGCGGTTTCGCCTGCTCCCGATCGTGCTGGTCGAATATCCCGACGTCGGCGACGCGCTTCGCAACGGGTCAGTGGCGGCGGCGGCCCGTCTGAACCAGAAGCTGCGAGGGCTTGCGGAGCGTACCGGTGCGCCGGTCATATACGCGATCGACCGGCACGGGCGGACGGTTTCGGCGTCCAATGCGGGGCAGTCGGACAGCTTTGTCGGGCGGGATTACAGCTTCAGGCCCTATTTTCGTCAGGCGATGCGCACCGGAACGGCCGAGTATTTCGCCCTCGGTAATACCAGCCACCGGCCCGGCCTGTTTCTGGCGCGCCGTATCGGCCTGGCCTCGGCGCCCGATGGGGTCATCGTGGTGAAGGTAGAGTTTGCGCGCATGGTGCAAGCTTGGGCGAGCGATGCAGGACATACGCTGCTGCTCGACGATCATGGAGTGGTCGTGGTCACGACAGATTCCGCTGCGGAATTCACACTGATCCGCCCGCTGACCCCCGCCGCCGAGGCGACGATCCGGCAAAGCCAGCAGTTCGGCGATATCGCGCTCCGGCCATGCCCCTATCGGATCGCGGGTCAGAACGCGACCGATCGCGAAGGAGTCCGCTACGTCGTCGGCGCAACCCCTGCGCCGCTGCCCCGGTGGCAGCTTATCCATGTCCTTCCCTCCGAGCCCGCGTTGAAGGCGGCCGATGGATGGGTTCGCTCGGTGACTGCGCTGATCGCGGTAGGGCTGATCGGTCTTGCGCTGCTGGCGACCTGGCGGCGGACACGGGCCGAACGCGCTGCCCTGGCGCGCGAGGCCCTGGAAGATGAGGTCGCCCGGCGCACCGCCGAACTGCGGGCGAGCAACAACCGGCTGACCGTGGAAATTGCCGAGCGTATCCGAGCCGATCAGCGTTTCCGTGCCGCGCGTGAGGAATTGGCGCAGGCCAACCGCCTGGGCTCGCTCGGCTCGATTACAGCGGGCGTCGCGCATGAGATCAACCAGCCGGTGGCGGCAATCCGCACGCTGGCGGACAATGCCCGGACCTTCCTGTCACGCGCCAAGCCCGATAAGGCGGCGGCCAATCTGGCGGCGATTGTCGAACTGACCGAGCGGATCGCGTCGATCGTGCAGGAGATGCGGCGATTCGTCCGCCGCGGCGCTCATGGGCTCGGGCCGGTTTCGCTGGATGCGGTGCTGGACGGCACGATGCTGCTGATCGGTGACCGTTTTCGCACCGCCGGGGTCGCGCTGGAACGGCCGAATGGCGGCGCGCTACCGCAGGTCATGGCTGGGCGGATTCGACTGGAACAGGTGCTGGTCAATCTGCTTCAGAATGCGCTCGACGCGGTCGCGGACAGCCCGTCGCCGCGTGTGCGATTGACCGTCACGGAACAGCCGGACGGGGTCCAGTTGGTCGTCGAGGACAACGGTCCCGGGCTCGACCCCGCGATCGCGAGCGAGATTTTCACACCCTTCGTGACCGGCAAGCCCGACGGACTGGGCCTGGGTCTGGGGATTGCGCGGGACATCATGACGGAGTTTGGCGGCGTGCTGGAGACCATACCCTCAGGCTTGGGCGGCGCGGGCTTTCGTTTGAGGATGCGCCGGGCATGAGCGAGCCGCTTCGGGTGCTTCTTGTTGACGACGATACGGTGCTGCGCCACGCGCTGGCCCAGTCATTCGAACTGGCCGGGATCGACGTCGAGGCGCATGGCGATCCGCTCGCCGCGCTGGCGACCATCACGCCGGACTTTCCCGGTATGATCGTGTCCGACATCCGGATGCCCGGCATTGACGGCATCGAGCTGTCTAAGCGGGTCGCGGCGATCGACGCCGAAATTCCGGTGATCCTCATGACGGGCCACGGCGACGTGCCCATGGCGGTCGCCGCGCTGAAACAGGGCGTCCATGATTTCGTCGCCAAGCCCTTTGCCGCCGATCACCTGATCGCCAGCTGCGAACGGGCGTTGGAAATGCGGCGGCTGGTACTTGATAACCGACATTTGCGACAGGCGGCGGAGGAGGCGCAAGGGGCCTATCCGCTGATCGGGGAAACGCCGGTCATGATGCGGCTGCGCGATACGGTACGACAGGTGGCACAGGCCGATGTCGACGTGCTGGTCGAGGGGGAGACGGGCACCGGCAAGGAGCTGGTTGCGCTGCTGCTTCACCGCTGGAGTACGAGGCGGACGCGCCCCTTCATCGCGGTCGACTGCGCCGCACTGCCCGAGGCGATCGCGGAGGGCGAGTTGTTCGGCCAGGCGCACGGCCGGACGCCGGGCCGGATCGCGGCCGCGCATCGCGGCACGCTGTTTCTGGACGAAGTCGACAGCATGGCCCCGGGGCTGCAGGGGCGGATGCTGCGTGTAGTCGAGGAGCGCGAGGTTCGTGCCATGGGAGCGGAGGACCCACAACTGCTGGACCTGCGCATCGTTGCCGCCGCGAAATCCGATCTGGCGCGGGCCGTCGATGAGGGGCGTTTCCGGGCCGACCTGCTCTACCGGCTGGATGCCGTGCGGCTGCGCGTCCCGCCTTTGCGTGAGCGGCGTGCCGATGTCCCGCTGCTCTTTGCGCATTTTCTGCGTGAGGCCGCGGAGCGGTTCGGCCGTCCGGTGCCGATGATCGACGGCGGCATCCAGGCGCGGCTGCTGTCCCACGACTGGCCCGGCAATGTGCGCGAGGTGCGCAACTACGCCAATCGCGTCGCACTGGGCCTGTTCGGAGAGGCGCGCGAGGCCGGCGATCCTCTGCCCTTGCCCGAACGGGTCGAGCAGTTCGAGGGCGCGACGATCCGTGCCGTATTGGAGGAGGTTGCCGGCGACGTCCGCGCCGCGCTTGCCGTTCTCGGCATCCCGCGCAAGACCTTTTACGACAAGGTCGCCCGGCACGGCATCGACCTGAACGCGTATCGACCCAATCGCGCTTGACGTTACGGCGGGCGCGGGGGAGCATGGCCGCCACGACACCAATCTATGGTGCGGGGGTTAGGAGAATGCCATGGAGGATGCCGCAGCCCGTCTGGCCAGAGATCCGCGCTATGTCGCGCTGGTTCGCAGGCGAGGGCGCTTCACGACCGTCCTGACGGTCATCATGCTGGTCGTCTATTTCGGGTTCGTCCTGACCATCGCCTTCGACAAGGCCTTGCTGGCCCGGTCGGTCAGCGGTGGTGCGACGAGTTGGGGGATTCCCGTCGGCCTGGGGGTGATCGCGTTGGCGATCGTATTGACCGGCCTTTATGTCTGGCGTGCCAATCGCGATTTCGACCCGGTGATCGATGCTCTGGGACGGGAATATGGCGCATGAGGCGGGGGCCTTTGGCTCTCGCCGCGTCGCTGACGCTTCTTCCAATCTCAGGGGCACATGCTCATGCGATCGGCCCGGCCGTCCAGCAGGCGACGAACTGGACCGCGATCGGCATGTTCGCCGCCTTCGTTGCCCTGACGTTGGCGATCACACGCTGGGCGGCGCGGCGTACGCGTACGGTGTCCGATTTCTATACGGCGGGCGGTGGCATCACCGGCTTTCAGAATGGTCTGGCGATCGCGGGCGATTTCATGTCGGCGGCCTCGTTCCTTGGCATTTCGGCGCAGATTTATGCCGATGGCTATGACGGGTTGATCTATTCGATCGGCTTCCTGGTCGGCTGGCCGATCCTGTTGTTTCTCATGGCCGAGCGACTGCGCAATCTCGGGCGCTTCACCTTTGCGGACGTGGCCTCCTTCCGCTTCGCCCAGACGCCGGTGCGGATGGTCGCGGCCTGTTCGACGCTGCTCGTCGTCCTGTTTTACCTGATCGCGCAGATGGTCGGAGCGGGGCAGCTCATCCGGCTGCTCTTCGGGCTGCCTTATGGCTATGCCGTCGTCATCGTCGGTGTGCTGATGACCATGTACGTCCTGTTCGGCGGCATGACCGCGACGACCTGGGTCCAGATCGTCAAGGCGATGATGCTCCTCGGTGCGGCGAGCTTCATGGCAATCGCGGTGCTGGCGCGGTTCGGGTTCAGTCCCGAGGCGTTGTTCGCCCGCGCAGTCGAAGTGAAGACCGCTCTGGCGGCGCTCGCCGGCGCCGGTCCCGACGAGGCGGTGGCAAAGGGCCGGGCGATCATGGGGCCGGGCGGCTTCATCAAGGACCCCGTCTCCGCCATCTCGATCGGCGCCGCACTGATGTTCGGGACGGCGGGTCTGCCACATATCCTGATGCGCTTCTTCACCGTGCCCAACGCCAAGGCGGCGCGCAGTTCGGTACTGTGGGCGACGGGATGGATCGGCTATTTCTATATCCTGACCTTTGTCATTGGCTTTGGCGCGATCGTACTGGTCGCGACGGATCCGGGTTTTCTCGAGGCTGACGGCGCTCTTCGAGGTGGCAGCAACATGGCGGCGATCCATCTGGCGCAGGCGGTTGGGGGCAACCTGTTCCTCGGCTTCATCTCGGCGGTGGCGTTCGCGACCATTCTCGCCGTCGTGGCGGGGCTGACCCTGTCCGGGGCCTCGGCGGTCAGCCATGATCTCTATGCGACCGTCATCAAGAAGGGGCAGGCGGACTCGGCCTCCGAGCTTCGCGTGTCGCGGGTCACGGTGTTCGTCCTCGCGGTCGTCGCGATCCTGCTGGGCATCCTGTTCGAAAAGCAGAATGTCGCCTTCATGGTCAGCCTGGCCTTCGCGCTGGCTGCGTCCGCCAATTTCCCGGTGTTGCTTCTGTCACTGCTCTGGTCGGGATGCACGACGCGGGGCGTGGTCGCAGGTGGTCTGGTTGGATTGCTCACCGCGCTGGTGCTGACCATCCTGTCGCCGGCGATCTGGGTGACGGTGCTCGGCCATGCCGCGCCGATCTTTCCCTATGGCTCACCGACCATCTTTTCGATGCCGCTGGCGTTCCTGACGATCTGGCTGGTGTCGATCACCGACCGGAGCGGCCGTGCGGCGGTCGACAAGGCGGGCTATCCCGCGCAGCGCATTCGTTCGGAGACGGGCATCGGCGCATCGGGAGCGCTCGATCATTGACGCACTGTTCCCACTGTCTCGTAACGGGGCAGTGGGGGCAGATTGGGAAGCATCGGCGCGATGCCCAAATGGTAAACGCGACGTTAACAGGTGGATATGAGACGCCGCCTGGTTTTGACCAACGAAGCTGCCCGTCACCCCTTTCGGCGCACGCTGCCGCCCCTCGCAAAGGCGCGGCAGCGGCGGGATGACGATCAGGATATCCGCCTGTTTGTCCTCAGCTTTACCGCCTTCTTCATCTGCTTCTACACGTTTCTGTTTTAAGCCGGCTCGACGGAAACGTCATGGCAGGCGCGATGCAGGTGACGCGCCAGCCATGCTGACACCAGGCACATGCCCGCGACGACGAACAGCATGTCGGCGGACGACACGCCCGCAGCGCTGATCGCGAAGGCGAGGACGGACCCGATCGTCATCGCAAAACAATTTACGATGTTGTTCGCCGCCACCGTGCGGGCAGTCTGATCCTTTTCCACCGTCGTGGTCAGAAAGGCATAAAGCGGCACTACGAACATGCCGCCGGTCGTCGCGATCGCCAGCAGCGTTGCCAGGATGCCGACGGCGCGCGGCTCGGCCAGAAAGGCCTGCCAGCTATACAAACCGCCGCCCGCCGCCGGGGTCCAGTTGCGGCAGAGGAACGAGAACAGCACGACGAACGCACCCATCGCGATGACGGACATGGGCGAGTAGCGCGCCGAGATCTCGCCCTTCAGCATGGTGTTGATGACCACCGACCCTATGGCCACCCCGATCGAGAAGATCGCGATGGCGAGGCTGGCGACCTCCTTGTCGGCCGTCAGCACATTCTTCACCAGCGGCGGGAAGATGATGATGAGGACCGCGCCGATCGTCCAGAAGAAGCTGATCGCGATGATCGCCAGGAACAGGCGGCGGATGTGCAGCGTCGCGGAGATCAACCGCCACGAAGCGGTAAAGGGGTTGTAGTTGAGCTGGAGCGGCGGACCCTCGCGTGGGGCTGGTGGCACCTGACGGCCCATGAACCAGCCAATGACGGCGACCACCAGCACACCGATCGCAGCAGCCTCGATCGGAATCCAGCCTGCCGCAACCGTACCGAGCAGGATCGCCAGATAGGTCCCAGCCTCGACCAGGCCTGTGCCGCCCAATATGTCATCGGGCCCCAGATGCTGGGGAAGAATGGCATATTTGATCGGGCCGAAGAAGGTTGAGTGCACGCCGAGCGCCAGTACCGTGCCCAACATCAGGGACAGTCCCGCCGTCGTGTAACCGGCCTTTGCGATCAGCAGGCCGCCGGCGCCGACGAGCATGATGCCGATCTCGACCGTCTTGACGATGCGGATGATGCGTGCCTTGTCGTGACTGTCCGCCAATTGGCCCGACAGGGCCGACAGGAAGACGAAGGGCAGGATCGCGGCGCCGGTCGCGGCGCAGTTGAAATAGAATTCCGAATGGGGGTCGGTGAAGATCGCATAGGTGGCGAACAGCACCATCGACGTCTTGAACAGGTTGTCGTTGAAGGCGCCGAGAAACTGGGTGGCAAACAACGGCAGGAACCGACGCTGTTTGAGAAGCCCGAGGGCATTGAGCATAACGAAAAATGGCCCGATCGTGGCAACAGGATGACACCAACATAGCTATGCGGCCACTCATCGCCAACCGCTTAAAGCGGTTTGTCATGGGCGAACGAGCGGTTAGAAGGCGACATGCTGACGCTGCCCAACCTGTTGACGCTCTCGCGGATCTTGGCCGTGCCCTTGCTTGCGGGGCTGTTGTGGCAGCCCAATTGGGCGTTGGGCTATGGCATCGCCTTTGCGCTCTATTGCCTGATGGGCATCACCGATTATTTCGATGGCTATCTCGCTCGCGCGCAGGGTGCGGTCTCGAAGCTGGGTGTCTTCCTCGATCCGATCGCCGACAAGATCATGGTCGCCTCTGTCATTCTGGTGCTGGTCGCGGTGCAGGTCTTGAGCGGGCTGAGCGTCGTCGCGGGCCTCGTCATTCTGCTGCGTGAGATCGCGGTATCGGGGCTTCGTGAGTTTTTGGCGCAGTTGCAGGTGTCGGTGCCGGTGTCACGGCTGGCGAAGTGGAAAACGACGTTGCAATTGGTCGCGCTCGGGGGGCTGATCCTGGGCGGCGCGCTGCCGGGCTGGCCCTGGCTGCACGAGGCGGCGCTGGCCGCGCTCTGGGCGGCGGCGGTGCTGACGCTCGTCACCGGCTGGGATTACCTGCGCGTCGGCCTCAAGCATATGGATAGCTGATGACGCTGACGATCCTGTATTTCGCCTGGGTCCGCGAGCGGATCGGGGAGGCCGAGGAGACGGTCACGCTTCCCAGCCATGTGGTGACGGTCGCCGATCTGGTCGCTTGGCTGTCGGCGCGGGGCGGCGGCTATTCCGAAGCGATGGCCGCGCCCGAGCGGCTGCGCGCCGCGATCGACCAGAATTTCGTCGGGCTCGATGCGGCCATCGGGGGTGCGCGCGAGGTGGCGATTTTCCCGCCGGTGACGGGCGGATGATCCGTATCCTGGTTTCGGTCGCCCCGATCGACCTCGCCGGCGAAATGGCGCGGGTCGAAAGGCAGGATGTCGGCGCGGTAGCAAGCTTTTGCGGGCTGGTCCGGGCCGATGACGGTGTCGATCAGCTCGAACTCGAACATTATCCCGGTGCAACCGAGGCGGCGCTCGACCGCATCGCGCATGAGGCAGTGGAGCGGTGGTCGCTTCAGGCGGCCACCATCGTCCACCGGGTTGGCCCGATGCGGCCGGGCGAGCGGATCGTGCTGGTCGCAGCGGCCGCGCCGCATCGCCGCGATGCGCTCGACGCCTGCGCCTATCTGATCGATCGACTGAAAACGGATGCGCCCTTCTGGAAGCGTGAGACACGCGGAGACGAAGCCCGCTGGGTCGAGGCGCGCGAGAGCGACACCAATGCTGCCGAACGCTGGACCCAATAGAAAAGGCGAGGCCGAAGCCTCGCCTTCCCCTGCCGCAGCGATGTCGAGCCTCAGCCGATCTTCGGCACGTTGATGCCGTTGGTCAGATGCACGACGCCATTGGTGGCATCGACATCGGCCTTGTCGACATAGGCCTTTTGTCCATTCACGTCGGTCAACATGATGTTGCCGTTCGGGCCGACCTGCGCCGTCAGCGGCTGACCTGCCAGCGTGGTCAGCGTCGCGGTACCGTTGCCAGCCGTGATCTGAGCCTTGAGCTGATCGGCGGTCAGCTTGCCGGGAACGACATGATATTTCAGGATGGTTGTGAGCGCGGCCTTGGACTCCGGCTTGCTCAGCGTGTCGAGCGCGCCAGGCGGCATGCGGCTGAACGCCTCGTTGCTGGGCGCGAAGACGGTGAAGGGGCCGGGACCCGACAGGTCGGCGGTCAGGCCCGCTGTCGCTACCAGCTTGGCCAGCGTGCTGCGGTCGGGCGTCGCGGCCAGGATCTGGACGATATTGCCGGTTGCGGCGGGCGTCGCGGTCGCTGGCGCGGCTGGAGCAGCCTGGGCCGGAGCGGCAGGGGCCGCCTGGGCCTGCGCGGGCTGCGTCGGTGCGGTCTGCGCCATAGCGGCACCGGCACCGGTCAGGGCGGTGGCGGGCAGAAGGATGGCAAAGGTCTTCAACATGAAAGGCATACTCCCGTTCTTCTGGCGGCGGAGCGGGATCGCATCGCGCCGCATGGTGAAGGGCAGGCCAGCCGTTCCTCAAACGAAACGGCCGTCCTGCGGGGAGTAACGCACTTAATCCAGTTTTGGCACCAAAACGCCGTTGACGATGTGGATGACGCCGTTCGCCTGGGGCATGTCGCCCGCCTCGATATAGCTTTTGTTGCCGCCGCTGTCGGTCAGGGTGATGACCGACTGTGTCATGGTGACGGTCAGCCATTCGCCCTGAATAGTCATCAGCTTTGCAGTGCCGCCGCCAGCTGCGATCTTTTGCTGAAGATCGGCGATCCCGACGACTCCCGGCACCATATGGAATCGGAGCAGCTTGACCAGCGAGTCCCGGTTGGCCGGCTGGAGCAACTGGTCCTGCACGCCGGGGGCCAGTCGGGCGAAGGCCTCGTTCGATGGCGCGAAAAGGGTATAAGGGCCGGGGCCTGCCAGGGTGGTCGCCAAGCCCGCCGCCCGGATGGCGGCAACCAGCGAGGATAGCGAGGGCGTCGCGGTGGCATTGTCCAGGATGGTGCGCGTCGGTACCATGGGCTGGTCCGGTTGCGGCGCCGGAGCCGTGACGGCTGGCGTACTCGAGGGCGTTGTGGGCACCTCCCGCTGATCCCGCCCGCGTCCGCAACCGCCAAGCCCGATCATGGCGATGAGCGGCAGGACGACCACCAGCCGCCGAGCATTATGGGTCATGGGCGAAACCTCCTGAAAATGAGATGATATCGAAGGGTGCGACGCGCACGACACCGGTTCGGTTGCGCCGCGGATCAATCAGGCCGCCTCTGCCAGAACCTGCGCCAGCAGTCGGAAGTCCTTCTCGCGAGGGCTGGCGCGGCGCCAGACCAATGCGATCTTCCGCATGGCATTCTCCGCGTCGAGCGGTCGGGCAGTGATATGGGTATTGTCCAAAATCCCCGAGCGCAGCGCCATTTCGGGCAGCATCGTCATGCCCAGGCCATTGTCGACCATCTGCACGATGGTATGGAGCGAGGTGCCCAGCATGGTCGCCTCGGCGCGTAGTTCCGGACGGTTGCATGCGGCCAGCGCATGGTCCTTCAGGCAATGGCCATCCTCAAGCAGCAGAAGCCGCGTCTCGTCGATCGCGGAGGCCGGGATGGCCGAAGGCGGCGTATGCTCATCATCGGTCGGAAAGGCGACGAACAGCCGGTCGTCGAACAGCGGTTCGGCCGTCACCTCGCCGCACGCAAAGGGAAGCGCCAGCAGAACGCAATCGGTTCGTCCATTATGCAGTCGCTCGCACGCCGGACCGCTCGGCTCCTCGCGCAGGAACAGCTTCAGGTCGGGATAATCGCGGCGCAGCCGGGGCAGGATGTGGGGCAGCATGAAGGGCGCGATGGTCGGGATCACCGACATGCGCATTTCGCCCGACAAGGGTCGTCCGGCCGCGCGCGCCATGTCGCCCAATTCGTCCGCCTCGCGCAGGACGCGGCGCGCCTTGTCCGCGATCCGCTCTCCCAACGGCGTGAAGCGCACGACTCGGCGGGTCCGTTCGACCAGCGTCACGCCGATCAGCGTTTCGAGCTCGCGCAGGCCCGCCGACAGGGTCGATTGCGTGACGAAGCACGCATCCGCCGCCCGGCCGAAATGGCCATGGTCCTGCAGGGCCACGAGATATTGTAGCTGTTTCAACGTAGGTAGGTAGGTCGCGGCCATTGATCGTCTCAGTCGATTGCGATGTGACAAATAGCTTGTTGGATCGCGGGCGCCAGTCCCCATATCCGTCAGCACAGCGAATACAGGCGGGCAAACCGCCGTTCGTGTGAGAGGATGGCTGGAGCCGAACTTTTAAATAGAGAAGGAGGCACATTGCCATGTTGACCGTTGGAGACAAGCTCCCCGCATTCACCGTTCCCGTCCAGCAGGGCACCAACGCGCTCCCCGCCGGCGAGACGATCAGCGATACCTCCTACGAGGGCAAGTGGAAGGTCCTGTTCTACTGGCCCAAGGATTTCACCTTCGTCTGCCCGACCGAGATCGTCGGCTATTCGCAGCTGAAGGGCGATTTCGAGGATCGCGACGCCGTCTTGATCGGCGCGTCGACCGACACCGCGCACGTCCACCTGGCGTGGCGCAAGTCGGACCCGGATCTGGCCGCGGCCGACTTCCCCTGGATCGCGGACAATGGCCGCGTACTGGCCGACGCGTTGGGCATCGTCGACAAGAATGAGCATGTCGCCTACCGCGCGACCTTCATCATCGATCCCGACAATGTCATCCAGCATGTCACGATCAACGGCCTGAATGTCGGTCGTAATCCGCAGGAAACGCTGCGTGTCCTCGACGCGTTGCAGACCGACGAGCTCTGCCCGTGCAACTGGAACAAGGGCGACGACGTCCTCCAGCTGGCGGCCGAGTAATCCCGTCGTCCGGGGGCGCTGGCGTCCCCGGACCTGTTATTCCTGACGCCCCGGCGAGGGCCGTCGATCCCTATCGGATCGACGGTCCAGACTGGGGCGTCGTTTATCCGGAGCAATCTCATGTCTCTCAAGGAGTTCGCCGGGCAGCTGCCCGATTTCGCCAAGGACATCCGCCTGAACGTCGGCTCACTGCTCAATGAGGCGGTGCTGAACGACCAGCGTAAGTACGGGCTGCTGCTCGCCTGCGCGCATGGTACGGGCCACAAGCCGCTGGTCGAGGCGGCCGAGGCGGAATGCGCCCCCAAGCTTTCGCCGGAGGCCGCCAATGCGGCGCGTGCGGCGGCGGCGGTGATGGCGATGAACAACGTCTATTACCGCTTTACCCACCTGGCCGGAAACCAGGAATATCGCAACATGCCTGCCAAGCTGCGCATGAACGTGATCGGCGCGCCGGGCATCGACAAGGTCGATTTCGAGCTGTTCAGCCTGGCCGTGTCGGCGATCAACGGCTGCGGCATGTGCATCGACGCGCATGAGGCGGTGTTGAAGAAGGCGGGCGCCTCGGCCGAGATCATTCAGACCGCCGTCCGTATCGCAGCCGTGATGCAGGCCGTTGCGACGGTGCATTCGGCCGTCGCGTGAGGTTGATCCTCCCCGCTATGGGGGGGACCATGCGAACCATCGTGGAGGGCTTTCACAAAGCACGTTCCGTGCGGAAGCCCCCCCTTGGTCAGGCCTCCGACCCGCCGCCCCCCCAAAAAGGGGGAGGAGCTTTAACGAGCAATCGCCTGATACAAGCCCCAAAGGCTGGTCAGCGTCAGGATGATCCCGACCAGCCTCAACAGCGTCCGCGCCGGAACCCGCTTTGCGAGCATCGCGCCGAACGGCGCCGCACAGATGCCGCCGATCAACAACCCGACCGTTGCCATGGTAAAGGCACCCCAGCCCAGCTGGGTGATGAATGTGGCCGAGATGGTCGCGGTCAGGAAGAACTCGGCGGTGTTGACCGTCCCGATCGTGGTGCGCGGCGCCGCCCCCTGGACAAGCAGGTTGGACGTCACCACCGGCCCCCAGCCGCCGCCGCCCGCCGCATCCAGAAAGCCGCCGATGAACCCCAACGGTTCGACCACCTTCGGCTCGCGCGTAGCAGTCGTGTGCCGCCAGGCGCGGATCAACAGGTAAAGGCCGATCCCGGTCAGATAGGCGAGGATGAAGGGCTTCACGACGGCCGCATCGATGTTCGACAGGACATAGGCGCCCAGCGCGCCACCGATCACGCCCGGGATCATCAGCCGCAGGAACAGTCGCCAGTTGACGTTGCGATGGATCGCGTGGCTGATCCCCGAAACGGCGGTGGTGAAGGCTTCGACGCTATGGACCCCCGCAGAGGCGGCGGCGGGCGGTACGCCCAGGCTGATGAGCAACGTATTGGAGATCACCCCGAAGGCCATGCCCAGCGCGCCGTCGACCACCTGCGCGGCGAAGCCCACGGCGACGAACGGCACGATATGGATCAGCTCGGTACTGGTCGGGTCCATCATGTCTCCTGTGCTTTATGACCGGCGGCCATGCCGCTTCGAGCGCAACGCTGCAACCGCGATAGAGTTTGTCGGCTCCAAGCGAACTGTGGGCGATCGGGAGCTCGATCTGGATTTCGCTCAAGCCTATGCCTAAATGCGCAGATCGCATCTGGGGACATGCTCATGCCGAGCCGATTGGCCACCTATCTTGATTCGATCCGGGCGCGCGATCCGGCTCCGCATTCGCGTGCGGAAATCCTGCTCTATCCGGGCGTCTGGGCGCTTGCCGGACACCGGGTCGCGCATCGCCTCTATCGTTCGCGGGCTTTTTTCCTCGCGCGGCTGGTCAATCACTTTACGCGCTTCCTGACGGCGATCGACATCCATCCGGGCGCGAAGATCGGGCGTAATTTTTTCATCGACCATGGCTTCGTCGTGATCGGGGAGACCGCGGAGATCGGTGACGACGTCACCATCTATCAATGTGTAACGCTGGGCGGCACCAGCCCGGACAATGGCGTGGCGGGCAAGCGCCATCCCACCCTGATGGACGGCGCGATCGTCGGATCAGGCGCACAGGTGCTGGGTCCGATTGTCGTCGGCCCGCGCGCGCGCGTCGGTGCGAATGCCGTCGTCACACGCGATGTGCCCGAAGGGGCCGTCATGGTCGGTATCCCCGCACGCCCGACGATGGTCGAGGGCGGCGCGGCGTCCGAGAAGCGTTTCGTCCCCTATGGCACGCCCTGTTCCGAGATTTTCGATCCCCAGACCCAGAAGATCGAAATGCTCCGTTGCGAACTGGAAGCGATGCGACGGCGTCTGGACGCGGTATTGGCCGAGCAAGGCGAAGAGCGCGACCGGGCCTGATGGGGGTCGTACCCTTTCCCAAGGCAGTCGGGCAGGTGGGGTTCGACCGCGTCGAGCTGACCCGCATCCTCGACCTGTACGGCCGGATGGTCGCGGCGGGACATTGGCGCGATTATGCCATGGATATGGGGCGCGAAGCTGCCGTCTTTTCCGCTTTTCGTCGCGCGGCTGAACGCCCTGAGTTCCGGATCGAAAAGCGCCCGGCATTGCGCAACCGTCAGGGCATGTGGGCGCTGATCGGCGAGGGCGGGGCGGTATTGAAGCGCGGTCACGAACTGGGGCCGGTGTTGGCGCCTGTCGAGCGGCGGCTGATGAAATTGGTCGAGGAATAATCACCCCAATGAAAAAGCGCCGGTTCCCGATCCGGGAACCGACGCCATTTCTAGACCCGGGTAATGGGCCGATTACTTGCCGCCACGCTGACGGCACTGGTCATACTGACCCTTTTTGCAGATCGGATAGCTCTTCAGCGGTGCCGGTGCCGGATAAGCCTGTTCAGGGCTCGGCGCCTGCTTGAAGACGACCGGCGCACCGGGGGCGGGCGGAGCGGCCATCGGCGGCTGGGCGGGCTGATAGCCGCCGGCGGTCATCGTGCCCGCCGACGCCGCGGCATTGGCCTGCATCGAGCCTGAGGAGTCGGTCTGGGTCGTCGTGTCGGTCTGGGTCGACGCGCCAGCCTGCATGCCCGCTTGGGCGGTGGTGTCGGGGGTCTGCTGGGCCAGGGCGGGCGCCGCCATCAGAGCGGTGGCGGCCAGAAAAACGAGCTTCATGCGAATCTCCTGTTCAGAAGCGCAAGTGTGTAAGCGCGTGGAGCAGAACGTCCGATGGCGCACTTGGCTCCCTCGTTTCGCTTGCGACCCAATTCTGACCGCCTTTTCACGTCATCGTTCAGCCGCCCGCGTCCAGCGAATACCCCGCCGAACGAACCGTGCGGATGATGTCGGGACGGTCGCCGATATTGATCGCCTTGCGCAGGCGGCGGATATGCACGTCGACCGTCCGGCTTTCGATATCCGAGTCATGGCCCCAGACCGCGTCGAGCAGCCGCTCGCGCGAAAATACCCAGCCGGGATGCTCCAGGAAGTGCTTGAGCAGACGAAACTCGGTCGGTCCAAGCGAGACGACCTCGCCTGCGCGGCGGACCTTGTGACCGACCGTATCCATTTCGATATCAGCATAAATCAGCGCTTCGCCCGCCAGCGCCGGACGAACGCGCCGCAGGACCGCGCCGACCCGCGCGACGAGTTCGCGGGGCGAGAAGGGCTTGGTGACGTAATCGTCCGCCCCCGTCTCCAGCCCGCGCACCCGGTCCTCTTCCTCACCACGCGCGGTCAGCATGATGATCGGCACGTTCGCCGTCTCGGGGGAGCGGCGCAGGCGGCGGCATACCTCGATCCCCGAAATCCCCTCGACCATCCAGTCGAGCAGCACGATGTCGGGCGTGCTTTCGCGCGCCAGCAGCAGCGCCTCCTCGCCGTCCGGGGTATGGGTGACCTCGAAATCCTCGCGCTTGAAATGAAAGACGAGCAGTTCCGCCAGCGCGGCGTCGTCTTCGACCAGCAACATCTTTACCCGTGCCATCGTGCCTGTTCCCTCAAGAAGGCAAAGTGCCGCCGCGGTCCCGTTCACCCATCTGGGTGCCGGTGGCGGCGAAATAGACCATCTCCGCGACGTTGGTCGCATGGTCGCCGATGCGCTCGAGATTCTTGGCGATGAACAGGAGGTGCGCGACCTGCCCGATCGTCTTGGGATTCTCGACCATATGGGTGACGAGCGTGCGGAAGATGGAATCGTAGAAATCGTCCAGTGCGTTGTCGCTGTCGCGGACTCGGATCGCCGCCTCGGCATCGCGCGCAGCAAAGGCGTCGAGCACGTCATGGACCATCGCGGAGGCGATCTTGGCCATGGCGGGCAGGATCGAGACGGGCTCGATCCGGTCCTCGCTCTCGATCATGGGCACGCGCTTGGCGATGTTCTTGGCATAGTCGCCGATACGCTCGACGACGCTGGCGATCTTCAGCGCCGCCACCACCTCTCGCAGGTCGTTGGCCATGGGCGCGCGCAGGGCGATGGTGCGCACCGCCAGCCGTTCGACCTCGGCCTCGATCAGGTCGATCGCCTTATCGTCCTCGCGAACCTTGCGCGCCAGTTCCAGATCGGAGCGTTGCAGCGCCTTGATGGCATTGGCGATCGCCTCCTCGGCCAATCCGCCCATCTGGCTGATGAGCCCGCGCAGGCGGCCAATGTCGTTGTCAAAGGCTTTTACGGTGTGGTCCATGATCCTCGTCCTCAGCCGTAACGGCCGGTAATATAGTCCTTGGTCCGCTCTTCCTTCGGGTTCGTGAAGATGTCGGACGTCTTGCCGTACTCGACCAGGGTGCCGAGGTGGAAAAAGGCGGTACGCTGCGAGACGCGGGCGGCCTGCTGCATATTATGGGTAACGATCGCGATGGCGTAGCGGCCGCGCAGGTCGTGGATCAGCTCCTCGATGCGCGCTGTGGCAATCGGGTCGAGCGCGCTGCACGGCTCGTCCATCAGGATGACTTCGGGGTCGACGGCGATCGCGCGGGCGATACAGAGCCGCTGCTGCTGGCCGCCGGACAGCGATGTGCCGCTTTCCGACAGGCGATCCTTCACCTCGTTCCAAAGCCCAGCGCGGGTCAGCGAGCGTTCGACGATCGCGTCCAGTTCTCCGCGCGAACTCGCCAGGCCGTGGATGCGCGGGCCATAGGCGACATTCTCATAGACCGACTTGGGAAAGGGATTGGGTTTCTGGAACACCATCCCGACACGGGCACGAAGCTGCACCACGTCCATCTCGGCGGCGTAGATGTCCTGCCCGTCCAGCCGGACATCCCCCGACACGCGCGCCGAGGGGATGGTGTCGTTCATCCGGTTCAGCGTACGCAGGAAGGTCGATTTGCCGCAGCCCGACGGGCCGATGAAGGCAATGACGTGATCCATGCCGACATCGATCGAAATGTCGTGGATCGCCTGTTTGGCGCCATAGGACACGCTGACGTTGCGCGCGGTTATCTTGGGGGTACTCACCAGCGTGTCTCGAACCGATTGCGGAGGTAGATGGCCAGCCCGTTCATCGCGAGCAGGAAGACGAGCAGGACGATGATGGCGGCCGAGGTCTTCTCGATAAAGCCGCGATCGACCTGATCCGACCAGAGGAAGATCTGGACCGGCAACACGGTCGCCGGGTCGGTCAGACCCTGTGGCGGCGCGGCGATGAAGGCGCGCATACCGATCATCAGCAGCGGTGCCGTCTCGCCGAGTGCACGGGCCATGCCGATGATCGTACCGGTCAGGATGCCGGGCAGCGCGAGCGGCAGGACATGGTGGAAGATCACCTGCACCCGCGATGCGCCCACCGCCAGCGCGGCGTCCCGGATCGAGGGCGGCACCGCCTTGATCGCGTTACGCCCGGCGATGACGATCACCGGCATGGTCATCAGCGCCAGAGTCAGGCCGCCCACCAAAGGTGCCGACCGTGGCAGCCCGAAGCTGCCCAGGAACACCGCAAGGCCCAGCAGGCCGAAGATGATCGACGGGACGGCGGCCAGATTGTTGATCGACACCTCGATCATGTCGGTCCAGCGGTTCTTGGGCGCATATTCCTCCAGGTAGAGGGCAGCCAGAACGCCGATCGGAAAGGCGAGCCCCAGCGTGACGAGCATGGTCAGCAGCGACCCCTTGGCCGCCCCCCAGATGCCGACCCGCGTCGGATCGGTGGCATCGGCATCGCGCAGAAAGCCCAGATCCCACCCCGTCGACACCAGCCCCCGCGCTTGGAGTTGCGCCACGACCTGCTCGGCTTGGGGAGTTCCCACCCCCTTGGCCGCTACGTCGTAGCGGCTGGCAAGCGGCAATTCGAAGCGGACGGTGCGATGGAGCAGGCTGGGGTCGGCCTTGATGGCGTCACGCACGACGATCCATGCGCCGGGCGAGAGGAGATCGGATCCCATCGGTCCGAAGGCGGCCGTCGCGGCGGTATCGACCGCATCCTCCAGCCCGGCGCCCGCCAGCGCCAGATCCGCGCCGCGTCCCTTCAGCCGGGCGGGTTCGATCGGCAGGTCCGCGGCCGCGAGATTGATCGGCATGGCGACCCGTGTCTCGGTAAAGCCGCCAAGACCCTGCGCCAGCATGGTGATGAGCAGGAAGGCCAGAAACGCGGCCGACAGCGTGACCGCCATGGCGCCCAGACGCCGGAAGCGGCGCTCGGAAGCATAGCGGCGACGCAGACGCCGGGCCATGGCCGGGCTATCCCACCCGACCGACGGAGGCGGGGGCGGCGGCTTATTCATAGGTTTCCCGATACCGCTTCACCACATTCAGCGCGACGATGTTGAGCAGCAGCGTGATGATGAACAGCGTCAGGCCGAGCGCGAAGGCGGCTAGCGTCTTAGGACTGTCGAACTCGGCCTCGCCGGTCAGCAGGTCGACGATCTGGCGCGTGACGGTGGTGGTGCTGGCGAAAGGATTGGCGGTCAGCGTCGCGACGCCGCTCGCCGCCATGACGACGATCATTGTCTCGCCGATCGCGCGGCTGACTGCTAGCAGGACACCGCCCACCACGCCCGGCAAAGCCGCGGGCAGCATGACGCGGGTGATCGTCTCCGATGGCGTCGCGCCCATCGCCAGGCTGCCGTCGCGCATCGAACTGGGCACGGCAGCCAGGCTGTCATCGGCCATCGAGGATACGAAGGGGATGATCATCACCCCCATGACGAGCCCGGCGGCCAGCGCGCTTTCCGACGAGGCCCAGTCGATGCCGATTGCGACCGCGAACTGCCGGACGGTGGGCGCGACCGTCAATGCGGCGAAATAGCCGTAAACGACCGTCGGCACGCCCGCCAATACCTCCAGCACCGGCTTCATGATGCGCCGAGCGCGGGGCGCGGCATATTGTGTCAGATAGACGGCGCTCATCAGGCCAAAGGGGATGGCGACCGCCATCGCGATGATCGCACCAATGAAAAACGTCCCCCAGAAGAGCGGCACCGCGCCCAGCGATGCGCCGGGATCGCGCGGATCGATCGACTGCGGACTCCAATGGGTGCCGAACAGGAAATCAGTGATCGGCACGACGGAGAAGAACCGCCCGGCCTCGTAAAGCAGCGAGGCGACGATTCCAGCTGTGGTGAAGATCGCGATGAGCGACGCGCTCAGCAACAGGCCCAGCACCACCCGCTCGATCCGGGTTCGCGCCGAAAATTCGGGTCGCACCTGCAGATAAGCATAGGCGCCCCCCGCCAGCGCCAGGAGCAGGACGATGGCGGTGGCAATCCAGTCGATTCGCGTCTGCGCCGCGTCATAGGCGGGCGTGAGACTGCGAGAGAGCGCATGGAACGCGCCATGCGCCTGCCCCGCCGCCAGCGCGCGCGCTTCGGACAGGATCGCCCCGCGCTCGAACCCCGTCGGGGGGAGTTGTGCGGCGGCCGGTGCCTTCAACACCATGTCGGTCACGAGCGCGGGCGAGGTCGCCGTCCATATAGCCAGGAAGACCAGCGGCGGCACCGTCGTCCACAGCGCGACATACCAGCCATGATGGTGCGGAAGCGAACTCGCCCGCGTGCCCGAGCGACGGCGGAAGCTTAGCGCGTGCATCCGTGTCGCGGCCCAGGCGATGATGCCCAGCCCGATGGTCAGGATGAGGAGGACGACGCCGTTCATGACGGCAGGCTTGCCGGGTCTAGAGGGATTTCGCGAACGATAATGGCGCGCGAGCGGGCCTGAACGGGCGCGGGGGAGGCGATCAGACCCCGGCGAACCAGCGGCCCGCCCTTGCTCCAATTGTCGGCATAAAGCCGCAGAAAGGCCCGCAAACCCGGGATGGCGTCGAGATGCGCTTTCTTGACATAGATATAGAGGGGGCGCGATCCCGGATAGCGGTCGGCGGCGATGGCGTCATAGGTCGGCTTGACGCCGTTGATCGTCACGCCGTCGACGGTCTGGCGATTTTCTTCGAGATAGGAATAGCCGAAGACGCCGAGCGCATCGGGATTGGCCTGAAGCTTCTGGACGATCAGATTATCGTTCTCGCCCGCGTCGATATAGGCGCCGTCCTCGCGGACGCGGGTGCAGGACAGCCGACGCGCCTCGAGCCCACGCGCCGTCAGGGCGGGGCCGCCCGGTTCGACCGCATCGCATCCTTTGAGCAGGATCAGCTCGGCGAGTGCGTCACGGGTGCCGCTTGTCGCGGGCGGGCCATAGACCTGGATGGGAATGGCGGGGAGCGCCGGGTTGACGTCGGCCCAGGTGCGCGCCGTGTTGGGTTTGCCGCCGGGATAGGCCGCCAGCGCGCGGTAGATGTCGGCCGCGGTCAATGCCATATGCGGCCCGCGCTTGGACTCGGCAAAGGCGATGCCGTCGATCCCGACCTGAATTTCCAGCAGCTCGGCGGCACCATGCGCGGCGCAGTCGCGATACTCGCTCGCCTTCATGCGGCGGGACGCGTCTTCCAGGTCGGGATGCCCCGCTCCAATGCCGGCGCAGAACAGCTTCATCCCCGCGCCCGTGCCGGTGGACTCGATCACCGGTGCCTTGGCGTCGGGATCGGCGGCCACGAAACGCTCGGCGATGATGGTCGTGAAAGGATAGACCGTCGAAGAGCCGACCGCCGTAATCTGCTCCCGCACGCCCGCGCCGCCGCCATTGGCCTGATCGTGGCAGGCCGCCAGCGCGAACATGGCGGCGAAAAGGCAGGGCAGACGCATCGAGATCCTTGGCAACACCGGAGCGGGTGCGAACCGGCGCTGCCACGCTCGCCATACTCCCGTGTGACATTTTTATTGTGATTTTGTGACAGCGCCCTCGACAGCGATCTTTTCCGGCATCTTCAGCGTTGGCAGCCGTACCGTCACCGTGGTGCCGACTCCGACCTCGCTGGTGATTTCCAGCCGCCCGCGATGCCGCTCGACGATGTGCTTGACGATCGCCAGGCCGAGGCCCGTGCCGCCGATGCTGCGGCTGCGGCCCGAATCGACGCGGTAGAAGCGTTCGGTCAGGCGCGGCAGATGGCTGGCGGCAATACCTTCGCCACGATCGGCAACGCTCAGCCGCAGCATGGGGCCGTCGCGGTCCAGCCGGACGCGGACCGGCGTCTGCGCCTTGCCATATTTCATCGCGTTGCCGATCAGATTGTGCAGCATCTGCGACAGCTGCGCCCGGTCGCCAGCGATCGGCGGAAGGTCCTCGACCAGTTCGCAGCTAATATCGTCGGCGCGCGGCGAACCCGAATCCAGAAACTCCTCCCAGACATGATCGACCAGTTCGGCCATGTCGACGGGCTGGGCGGGCTGGCGATATTTGTCGGCCTCGATCCGGCTGAGCGAGATCAGGTCCTCGACCAGCCGCTGCATCCGCCGCGCCTCGTCGAACATCACCTTCAGGAAGCGCGCGCGGATTTCGGGGTCGTCACCTGCTTCGTCGCCCAGTGTCTCGATGAACCCCAGGATCGAGGCGAGGGGGGTGCGCAGCTCATGGCTGGCGTTGGCGACAAAATCGACGCGCATCCGCTCGGCGGCGTCATGCGCGGTCTGGTCGATCAGATGGACGATGCGCTGGCCGCTGGTCGTATCCGCGACCCGCATCTCCCAACGTTGTTCGAGCGACCCCAAGCCGACCAGCGAGATGGGGTGGTCGGGATCGGTCACGCCTTCCCTGGCCAGCAGCCGCTCGGCGGCGGCCGGGTGGCGGATGGCGATGCGCGCGTCCTCGCCGACGATATGCCTGCCTAGCAGCCCTCGCGCCGCATGGTTGGCCAGGATCACTCGCCCGCCCTCGATCAGCAGCACCGGCTCGACAATCGCATCCAGCGCTTCTTCCAGGAGCGGCGACAAGCCGGTCTGGCCGTCCTCTGTCGCGGGATCGTCTTCGGCTGCCTCCGGCACGCCCTCGCTGGCGACGAGCGCGGCGGCGATCCCGCCGACCAGGGCGATGATCGCGGGCGCGGGGCCGGCGGTCAGGAATACCACGGCGGCGGCCACCACGACCACGACGATGGCCCATAAGGTACGAATGCCGAATCCCATGACGTGCCGATGTAGCGAGGCGCGCGCGCGCTGTCTTTAGCTCTACGGCGTATCTCTCGCCTCGGGGCTTCCAGTTTTGGGAGGGGACTGGCCCTTCAGAGCTTCTTGTGGCGGGACGACGAATATGGGACATCGCATCGTCATGGACGACACGCCCCCCGAACACGGCCCCATGCCCGAGGAACCGGCGACCGCCACCGCCTCCGCGTCGGCCTCCAGCGTGACCAGCCGCCGGATGTTGATGCTGGGTGCAGCCGGAGCCAGCACGGTCATCGCCATCCGTCCAGCGCTGGCCAACACGACGGCGTCGGTCCTGACCTGTCAGATTCCTGTGCCCGGTCCGGGCAATGCCGGGAAATATATCGATCGAAACGGCAATGTCGTTGACCCTGGGCCGCTGGGACCATTGGGCGCGCTGTTCGGAGGGCCTTATCCGCCGCCGTCGCGCCCCTTCACGGGGGAGGAGGTACGCGATGCGTTGTACAAGGGCGTGTATCTGCCCGGCACCACATATTATTCCAACGACGCCTATCTCAAATATATCAAGAAGCTGAGTGGCGGTCAGAGCGGTTACACCTGCTTCCTCTCCATCCAGAACCCCAGGGGCTGATCCGGTGGCCGCTCCGCGCTATCGCGCGGCGGAGGCAGCGCTGCTGATCGTCGAGCCGCTGGATGTCTTTACGGCGGTCTTTCACCGGCCGTCCGGCGTGACCCATCTCCTGAACGAGCCCGCTCCGCAGATTCTGGAAGCGCTGGGCAACGAACCGCTCGAGATGGAAGCGTTACTGGCCTGGCTGGCGGAGCGTTACGACCTCGGCGATGCCGATGGCAGCGGGACAGCCTTGCTGTGCGCCCGGCTGGACGAACTGGAGGCGGCCGGATTGGTCGAGCGGACGTGAAGCACCAGATCACCCTAGGCGTCGGACCGGTCAGCTTCCGGATCGGATCGGATTGGCATGGGCCGATCGCCGCGCTTGACGCCCTTTACCATGATTATCCCCGCCCGGGGTTCGCCGACTATTCCGTCCGACTGGAAGCCATATCGCCCTGGCGTCGATGGATACGCCCTTCGATCCGGGTCCGGGGCGATTACTGGCTGCCGGATGCGTCGCCCCTCCCACGGGCGCAAGGCCTGTTGGCCGCCGAAATGGGCATGAACCTGCAGGTCGCGCTGGGGCATCGCCGCCATCTGCTGATCCACGCCGCCGTAGTCGCGCGCGGCGACCGGGCGATCCTGATGAGCGGCGTGTCGGGGGCGGGAAAGTCGACGTTGGCGCTGATGCTGTCACAACGAGGCTGGCGGTTCCTGGGCGACGAGTTCGCGATGATCGACCCCGAAACCGGCTGGGTGCATCCTTTCCCGAGGCCGGTCAGCCTGAAGAACGAAAGCCTCGAGCTCATTCCCGACGAATATCGCGTCGGGCCGTTGCTGGCGGGAACGCCGAAGGGCGATGTGCGTCACGTGGCGCCGCCCACCGCCGCCATTGCTGCGATGGACGAACCCGCCCGGCCCGCGCTGCTGGTCTTCCCGCGCTTCGGCTTTCCTTCTGCGTTGGGCGGGCTGGCGGCGAGCGAAACCTTCGTCCGGCTGACCCAGGCATCGACTAATTATGTCGCCATGGGCGAGGCGGGCTTCCGAACATTGGTCCGGTTGCGGGGACGGATACCGGCCGTGGCGCTAGATTATCCCGACGGTGCGACGGGCGTGGCCGCCGTAGAGGCCTTGTGGGACGCGCTGTGACGGCTGCTCAGACCTTGGTCGAGGTGCTGCGTGACCCGGCGCGGGCGATGGCGATCGACCTCACGCGCTGGACCGAGCTATTGACCGTCGCCCGGGCCGAGACGCTGGCCGGGACTCTGGCGCATAGGCTGGAAGGGTTGGCGGTACCCGATGCGGTGGCAAAGGCGCTGGCCGAGGCTCGGATCGACGCCGCCGAGGCGCGCCGGACCGCATTATGGGAAGCGAACCGTATAGCGAAAGCGCTCCGTCCCCTGGCGCACCCGGTCGTCTTGCTGAAGGGCACCGCGTTCGCCGCCGCAGGGTTGGCGGCCGGGCAGGGTCGCGGCATCGGCGACTGTGATATCCTTCTGCCCAAGCCGATGCTCGATCATGCGGAAAAATTGCTGGTCGACGCCGGGTGGCAGTGGATCAAGTCCGATCCTTATGATGACCTCTATTACCGCCGGTGGATGCACGAACTTCCCCCGCTGATCCACGCCGAGCGGGGTCGTATGGTGGATGTGCACCACACGATCCTGCCGCTGACGGCGCGGCAGAAGCCCGACGCACAGGCCCTGATCGCCGATGCCGTGCCGTTGGACGGTGGATTGGCCGTGCTGGACCATGCCGATATGATCGTCCATGCGGCAGCGCATCTGTTCGCCGATGGCGAACTGGCGGGGGGCTTACGCAACCTCTGGGACATCCATGCCCTGATCGAGGAGCGGGGACTCGAGGGATTGGAGGCGCGTGCGGCGCGCCACGGCTTGTCCTCGACGGTCGACCGGGCGCTCAGATTATCCCATGCCCTTTACGGCACAAGCGTTCCACGCCGATGCCGGCATCTGACCACGACCGATCGGCTCTACCGGCGTCGCCTGATGGCGCGCGACGGATGGGGGCGTGAGCGGCACACGGCCTTGCGCACGGCTTTCTATATCCGCTCGCACCTCATCCGAATGCCTTTGCCCCTGCTCTCACGGCATTTGTGGATCAAGTGGCGGAAAGGGAAAGCCGCGTCAGCGTCGGGATGAGGTCGGCATAGCCATCGATGATCGCATCGGCCCCCAGCGCCTCGACCGGCAGGCTGAGAAACCCGAAGGAACAGGCGATGACCGGCAATCCGGCCGCGCGCGCTGCCTGAACGTCGAAGATCGAATCGCCGACGAATGCGGCGGGGCCTCCGCCGCACTGCTCCACCAGTGCCTGAATGGGTCTGGGCGACGGTTTGGACACACCCAGCGTGTCACCCCCGATGATCGAGGCGAACCGTTCGGTCAGCCCCAGCGAGTCCAGGATCGCCCGTGCAAAGCGTTCCAGCTTGTTGGTCATAATGCCCAGCGTGACGCCGCGTGCCGCCAGTTCGTCCAGCGCCTCGATCGCGCCTGGGAAGGGCGCGGTGTGAACCGCCAGATTGGCCTCGTAATAGTCGAGCAGAAGCCGATGCAATCGATCGAGCGTGTCGGCGTCATAGCCGCCGGTCGCATCCAGACCGTGCTGCAACATCGCCCGGGCACCACCGCCGATCATCGGCTTGACCGCCTCGACGCTCAGGGGCGCCCGGCCGATCGTGGCCAACGCATGGTTGACGGCGGCGGTCAGGTCACCACTGGTGTCCAGCAAGGTGCCGTCCAGGTCGAAGCCGACGATGGCGAAGGGAAAACCATGCGGTGAATTGGCGTCCATCTTGGGTTCCGATGCAGTCTCCCGCTGGCTTTGGCCGGAAATCCATGGCAGGCGCAACCGTCATGACGAGACCGATCGCCGCCATCATCCTCGCTGCGGGCAAAGGCACCCGCATGAAATCGGACCTTCACAAGGTCCTTCACCCCATTGCTGGGCGGCCGATGCTGCTGCATCTGATCGATAGCGTGAAGGCCTTGTCGCCCGAGCGCATGGTCGTGGTGACTGGCGCGGGTCGCGAACAGGTCGAGGCTGCGGTAACGCCGCTGGGCGTCGCCACCGCCCTGCAGGCCGAGCAGTTGGGTACGGGCCACGCCGTCGCGCAGGCACGGGGCGCCCTGGCGGGGTTCGACGGTGACATCCTGATCCTATACGGCGACGTTCCGCTGGTCGAGGCGCGGACCATGCGCGCGATGATCGACCGGCTGGGTGAGGCGGATAAGCCTGCCACGGTGGTGCTGGGCTTTCGCCCCGCCGATCCGGCCGCCTATGGCCGGGTGATCGCCGACGCCGACGGCAGGGTCGAGCGGATGGTCGAGTTCAAAGATGCCAATCCTGACGAACGGGCCGTTACCCTTTGTAACTCAGGGCTAATGGCAGTCCGTTCGAACGATCTGTTTGGTCTGCTCGACAGGGTCGGCAACGACAATGCGGCAGGCGAATATTATCTGCCTGATATCGTCATGCTGGCCGCTGCGGATGGCCGTCATTCCGCGGTCATCGAGACGGCGGCGGGTGAGGTCGCGGGTGTCAACAGCCGCGCCGAACTGGCGGTTGTGGAAGGGGACTGGCAGGTTCGCCGCCGAGCACGAGCGATGGCCGAGGGGGCGACGCTGATCGCGCCTGACACGGTCTGGTTCTCGCACGATACCCGTTTGGGACGCGACGTGGTGATCGAACCGCATGTGGTGTTCGGCCCGGGCGTCCATGTCGCCGACGGCGTGACGATCCATGCCTTCAGCCACCTGGAGGGTGCCACGGTGGCCACGGGAGCCGATATTGGCCCTTATGCGCGGCTGCGTCCCGGCGCGGACGTCCGCGAGGGCGCGCGTGTCGGCAATTTCGTCGAGATCAAGAAATCCGTGCTAGGTCGCGGCGCCAAGGCCAATCACCTGACCTATCTGGGTGATGCCGAAGTGGGTGCGGGCGCGAACATCGGCGCAGGCACCATCACCTGCAATTACGACGGCTTCCTCAAATATCGCACCGTGATCGGCGAGGGGGCTTTTGTCGGCTCAAACTCGGCATTGGTCGCCCCCGTGAGTATCGGCGCAGGTGCGATTGTCGGCGCGGGATCGGTCGTCACCAGCGATGTCGAGGCCGACGCCCTCGCGCTGGTCCGCGCCGAGCGCCAGAGCAAGCCGGGTTGGGCGAAGCGGTTCAGAGACATGAAGACGGCCCAGAAAGCCGCAAAGAAGGGCGGGGAGTAAGACTATGTGCGGTATCGTGGGAATTCTGGGCGGCGATGACGTCGCCGAACGGCTGCTCGATGGCCTGCGTCGCCTCGAATATCGAGGCTATGACTCGGCCGGCATCGCGACGATCGATCAGGGTAAAATCGAGCGCCGTCGCGCCTCGGGCAAGCTGGTCAACCTCGCCAGGGAACTGGCGGCCCATCCGCTGCCCGGCTCGATCGGCATCGCGCATACCCGCTGGGCGACGCATGGCGGCCCGACGACCAACAACGCGCATCCCCATGCGACCGATCATGTCGCGGTCGTGCACAACGGCATCATCGAGAATTTCAAGGCGCTTCGCGACGAGTTGATCGGCCGTGGCCGCGTCTTCACCAGCGAGACCGACACCGAAGTGGTCGCGCATCTCGTAAGTGAGAAGGTCGAGCAGGGTCTCGATCCCGTAGCAGCCGTCCGGGAAGTGCTGCCCAGGCTGCACGGTGCTTTCGCGCTTGCGATCCTGTTCCGTGACCAGCCTGACATGCTGATCGGTGCGCGGCTCGGCTCGCCGCTGGTGGTCGGTTACGGGGATGGTGAAACCTATCTGGGCTCGGATGCGCTCGCGCTGGCGCCGCTGACGCAGCGCATCGCCTATCTCGACGAGGGCGATTGGGTCGTCTGCACCCGCGAGGGCGCGCAGGTGTATGACCGCGACAACAACCCTGTCGATCGCCCCGTCACCCTGTCTGGCGTCACCGGCGCGTTGATCGACAAGGGCAATCATCGACATTTCATGCAGAAGGAAATCTACGAGCAGCCGATCGTCGTTGCCCAGACGCTGCGCTCGTACCTTCAACGGCTGGAAGGCAAGATTGCGCTGCCCATTCCGGAATTCGACCTGTCGGGCATCAAGCGCGTCACCATCGTCGCGTGCGGCACCAGCTTTTATGCGGGCATGGTGGCCAAATACTGGTTCGAACAGTTCGCGCGCGTTCCCGTCGACCTCGATGTCGCCTCCGAATTCCGGTACCGTGCGCCGGTCATGGAGCCGGGCGGACTGATGATCGTCATCAGCCAGTCGGGGGAGACCGCGGACACCTTGGCGGCGCTTCGCCATGCCAAAGCCGAAGGGCAGACGATCGCGGCCGTGGTCAATGTGCCCACCAGTTCGATGGCGCGCGAGGCTGACCTGTTGCTGCCGACGCATGCCGGGCCGGAGATCGGCGTGGCATCGACCAAGGCCTTTACCTGTCAGCTTAGTGTCCTTGCGGCGCTCGCTGCCAATCTGGCCAAGGCCAAGGGTCGGCTGTCGGCGGATGAAGAACGCCAGATCGTCCGTCACCTCGCCGAAGCCCCTGCCGCGATCAACGGCGCGCTTGCCTATGATGAGGCGATCGAGGCGATGGCAGGTGCGGTCGCGGGCGCGCGCGACGTGCTCTATCTGGGGCGCGGCACGGACTATCCGCTGGCGCTCGAAGGCGCGCTGAAGCTGAAGGAGATCAGCTACATCCACGCCGAGGGCTATGCAGCCGGCGAAATGAAGCATGGCCCGATCGCGCTGATCGACGAGTCCGTGCCCGTTATCGTCATTGCGCCCTCAGGACCGCTGTTCGAAAAGACCGTTTCGAACATGCAGGAAGTTCAGGCCCGCGGCGGCAAGGTGATCCTGATTTCCGACTATGACGGGATCGAGGCGGCCGGTGAGGGGTGTATCGCCACCATCACGATGCCCAAGGTTCACCCGCTGATCGCGCCGATCGTCTATGCGGTGCCGGTCCAGCTGCTTGCCTATCATGTGGCCGTCGCCAAGGGCACCGATGTCGATCAGCCGCGCAATCTGGCGAAGAGCGTGACGGTCGAATAACTGACCATTTACGTCACTTTAAGCCTCTTTGGTTACCATCCGCCCTCACATTGAAGACTGATGGGCGGATGGTAGCCGGATGCGTATTCTGATCGTTGACGACGAACCGGCCATTCACGAAAGCTATGAGCTGTGTCTGTCAGGCGAAAGCCGACCGCTGGACGCCATGGCGGCCGAGCTGTTCGGCGAGCCTGCTGAGCAAGGCGACGCGGACATCGTGTTCGAGCGCCGTCACTGCCATCAGGGACTGGAAGCGGTGGCTGCCGTCGAGCACGCCAAGGCGCAAGACTCGCCCTTTGCCGTGGCCTTCATCGACATCCGTATGACACCCGGGATCGACGGACGCGAAACGGCGCGCCGTATAAGGGCGCTCGATCCCGACATCCATTTGGTCATCGTGACGGGCTATTCGGACTTTTCGCCTGCCGAGATAGGCAAGGTCGCCGGGCCTGCCGACAAAATATTTTACATAGCCAAGCCCTTTGAGGTGAACGAGGTCCAGCAGATGGCCCGTGCGCTGTGCCGTCGCTGGGACAATGACCGTGCGCTGGCCGCTGCCCGCGCGCTGCTCGCCCAACAGGTCGCCACGCTCGAGGAAAAGAGCGCGGAACTGGAAGCGAACGAAAGTCGGGCGATGCATATCGCCACGCACGACGCGCTGACCGACGCGCCCAACCGCGTCGCCTTTCTGCGCGGCCTGACCGAGCGAGGGCGGCGGGGTGGCGCCTTCGTCACCGCAATGCTCGACCTCGACCGGTTCAAGCTGGTCAACGACACGCTCGGCCATCTCGCCGGAGACGAGCTGATCCGCGCGGTATGCACCACGATCCAGGCGCAGGCGCCGCAGGGCGCGATGGTCGCGCGGCTGGGTGGCGATGAGTTCGGCATTTTTTTCGACACGGACGATGTCGAGTTCGCCGTGGCGGCGTGTGATCGGATCGTGAGCGCCTGCGCATCGACCTTCAACATCCTGGGCCATGCCGTACGCTGCGGCGCCTCCTGTGGGTTGGTGATGAGCGAGGCGGGCAAGGAACGCGATCCTACCGACCTCCTTCGCCAGGCCGATATGGCGTTAAACGAAGCCAAGCGTTCGGGGCGGAGCACGGTGCGGGTGTTCGACGCGGGTATGGACGAAGGCCACCGCGTCCGCCGCGACATCGAGGCCGGGCTGAACCAGGCCATCGTGCGCGACGAACTGAGTCTGGCCTTTCAGCCGATCGTCGGTCGCGGCAGCCTGGAAATCGTCGGCTTCGAGGCGCTGGTACGCTGGACAACGCCGGACCGCGGCGCGATCAGCCCGGGAATCTTCGTTCCGCTGGCCGAGGAAAGCCATCTGATCCACGAGCTGGGCGATTGGATCCTGGACCACGCGCTGGCCGAGCTTCGGCATTGGCCGGGCCAATATGTCTCGGTGAACTTTAGCCCGATCCAGTTTCGCCGCTCCCACTTCGTCGCCTCGATCATGGATCGCGTGCGGCGCGCCGGAGCAGAGCCGCAGCGCGTCCAGATCGAAATCACCGAAACGGCGATTTTCGATGACGCCGAACACGCCGCTCAGACCTTGTGCGAATTGCGCAAGCTGGGCTTCCGCATCGCGCTCGACGATTTCGGAACAGGCTATTCCAGCCTGTATAATATTCGCAAGTTCGCCCTCGACTGCCTGAAGATCGACCGCAGCTTTATCGACGGGATGGGCCGCGAGCGGGAGTCGGCGGCAATCGTCCACTCGATCATTCATCTCGGCCGCGCACTGGGGTTGGGCGTGATCGCCGAGGGTGTGGAAACCGAATCCCAGGCGCAGGCCTTGCGGGTCGCGGGGGCAAGCCATCTGCAAGGCTATCTGTTTTCCAAGCCGGTTCCGGCAGCGGAAGCGCGCGCGCTGGCCGAGCGCAAATTCATGTCTCTCTCCGGTGAGCATCGGGCACCCCCGTCGCTGGTCGCGGGTGCGCGGCGCTGACTGGCGTGCGCCTGATACGTCAATGGCATGAGGCACGGCGGCGGCCCCGGTCACTGCGCGAGATCATGGTATCGATCCTGACGCTGACCGGAATCGGGGGCGCGATGGCGCTGGCCTTGCTGCTCACCCTGGTCATTTCCCCGGGGTTCGCTGAACTGGAAGACCGGGCAGCCGAGGGCTATCGCGCACGGGCGCTGACAGCGTTAGCCGAATTTGCCGCGATGACCGAGGCTATGGCCCGGGAACAGGCCAATGCCGGACCGGATAGGTCCATGCGGGCTTCGTTTGCCCATGCCCTGGTCTATCGCCGCGTGCCGCATGGGGGTTGGGCGTCGCAGCACGCAACGGCTAAAGGCGCACCCGGCTTGGTCGAAAGGCAGGTTGGCATCGCGCTCGATCGGCTTAATCTGGAAGTACTCCTGCGCTCGGGCCATTCGGCGCGCTTCTACCTCCCTGTCGGGCGTAATGTCATGGCCGTCGCTCTGGCGGAGAATGCCGAAGGGAACGATTATGTCGCGGTTGTACGGCGGCTGACGAGCGACCATTTGTCGAGCCTGCTGGGGCGGCCCGTCACGATTTCCCCGGCCGTTCCGATCAATTTCGATATGCACAAGCGAGCGCGGTGGATCGATATCGTCGTCCCGATTGGCGGGGCCGATGGGCGGCCAGTAGCTGCGGCGCGTTTCGAGGTGTCGCGCGAAGTCGTGCTGCTTGGCCGCCGGGTTCTGCTGCTGGCGGCGGCCGCATCGATCCTGTTACTCGTCCTGCTGCTACTGATGCTGCGCCGGGCGCTGGGGCGGTTCGTCCTGGCCCCGCTCGACCGGGTGGAACGTCATATGCAGCGGGTGCAGGCCTCGGGCGCCCTGTTGCCGTTCGAGGACGGTCACAGCCGATGCGAGGAGTTCAGCTCGTTGGGCGGAAGTTTCAACGCGATGCTGAGCCAGCTCAAGGACCTGCGCGAACGCAACGAAATTCAGAGCTTTGCGCTTGGTCGTTCGGAAAGCGCGGTGGCGGTGCTGCACAATGTCCGCAACGCGCTCGCCCCGCTCGCGACGATCCTGAGCCACGGGGTCGGGCAGGGGGACACGGTCAGACGCGATCTGGTCGACCGGGCGTTCGCCGAACTGGCGCAGGCGGACGTCGATCCGGAGAGACGCTCCAAACTGATCGCCTTCGTTATCACCGCCTTCGAGTCAGAGGCCAAGGCGCGCGACGAGGTTCGGCGGCACCTGGCGGTCGGGCGAGACGCCATGCGCCAGACGCTGGAGATCATCGGCGCGCAGCAGGCCCGCGCCCATGAGCGCCCAGCCCTGGAACGCTGCGATATCAGCGACATCGTGGCGCGCAACGCCATAATCGCGCGCTATGCCCAAGCCGTCTCGGTTGGGTTTACCGTCCCGGCGCAGCCCGCTTATGTCGTCGCGAACCGCGTGATCCTGAGCCAGGTGGTCGGCAACCTCCTTTCCAATGCGGTAGAAGCGATCGTCGCCACGGGACGCGGTCATGGATCGATCACGGTGGACGTCGCGTCGCCCAGCGGGGGGCGTCTATCGGTGCGGATCATCGACGATGGCGAAGGATTCGAACCGGCCGAGGCAAGGCGGCTGTTCCAGCCGGGCTATTCGACGCGTACCGGAAAGTCGGGCGGCCTCGGGCTCCATTGGTGTGCCAATTCGATGGCGGTCATGGGCGGCACGCTCGAATTGCGCAGCGCAGGGCGTGGAACGGGCGCGGTAGCGGTCCTGACCCTCGCGGCGGATGGCGAGCTGGAACGGCGGACCGAACTCGCCGCTTGACCGGTCCTTAGAACGGCAGTTCCGGCTGGGTGGGGCCGGGGCGTTCGCTGTCATCTTCGAGACAGAGGCCGGAGAGTGTCAGCCCCAGCAGCCGCACGCCGCGCGACACGGGCAATTGCTGATCCAGCAGGTCGAGCCCGATCGCCAGGAATTCGGCTCGGTCGCTGATCGGGTGCCCCGTCGATCGCGCGCGGGTGATCGTGCGAAAATCGCTGTGCCGCAATTTCAGCGTCACCGTTCGGCCCGCCGCACCGCTCCGCGCGATCCGTGTCCAGGCGGCCTCCACCACCCGCTCCAGCGCGACGCGCAGCTCGGTGCGATCCGACAGGTCCGTCTCGAACGTGCGTTCGGCGCCGACCGACTTGGCGATGCGGTGAGCACGGACGGGGCGATGGTCGATCCCGCGCGCGGCGCCGTAGAGATAGTCTGCATAGCTGCCGAAATGGCGTTGCAGGAATTCCAGCGGGTGATTGCGCAGGTCCTGCCCGGTCAGAATGCCGAGGGCCTCCATCTTGCGGGCCGTGACCGGACCGACGCCGTGGAAACGCTTGACCGGCAGGCTTGCCACAAAGGTCGCGCCATGGGCGGGTGGAATGACGCACAGGCCATCGGGCTTGTTTTGATCGGACGCCAGCTTCGCGATGAACTTGTTATAGCTTACCCCGGCCGATGCGGTCAGGTCCGTCTCGGCACGGATCGCCTCGCGGATGGCATTCGCGATGGCGGTGGCCGAACCCAACCCCGCCAGGTCCTCCGTCACGTCGAGATAGGCTTCATCAAGCGACAAAGGCTCGATCAAATCGGTATAGCGCGCAAAAATGGCGCGGATTTGCTGCGACACGTCGCGATAGACATCGAACCGGGGCGGCACGAAGACGAGTTCCGGACATCGGCGCAGCGCCGTGACCGAGGGCATGGCCGAGCGGACGCCGAAGGCCCGCGCCTCATAGCTTGCCGCAGCGACGACGCCGCGCGCTCGGGATCCGCCCACCGCGACTGGCCGCCCGCGCAGCGTCGGGTCATCGCGCTGCTCGACCGAAGCATAGAAGGCGTCCATGTCGACATGGATGATCTTGCGTCCGTCATGCCGCGCCGCTTCGTCAGGGGAGAGGGTGGGCGCGGGCACTTGAAAACCTAAAACGATCCTCGCTCCCGCACTTTGCAGGCGCGAAAACGAAACAGGAACATTACGATTTCGTCAACCCCTTTGCGGTAAGCCCGCCGCGTCGCTGATCGACCCTGATAACCATTTATCGGTCCTGCTGTATCGGGGCCGCCGGAGAAGGATTTGAAACGCACCCGGACTTTCGGCGCCGCTGCCCTATTGCTGTTCCTCTGTCTGCCTGCCATGACGTTCGGGACGACGCGAGGCGACCCGTGGGCGGCATGGCAATCGCCGAGCTTCACCCGTTTGGGCGATGCTGTCGGCCTGCCTCATATCACCGCCACGGCGGTCGTCCGGGCCAGCGACGGGACGATGTGGATCGGCACGCGGGGCGGTCTGACCCGCTATGACGGCCAGCGCGCTCGCAGCTTCAAGGCACGTCGAACCGATCCTTACTCGCTGCCCGACAATTATGTCCGCTCGCTCATGGCGTTGCCCGATGGTGGGCTGCTGGTCGGGACCAATGTCGCTGGGCTGGCGCGATACGAGCCGGAGACGGGCCGTTTTGTTCGGCTGAAGTCGAAAAACGGGCCGATCGGAAGCAGGATATTTGGCTTTACGTCGGACGGCGCCGGTGGTGCCTATATTGCATCCGACGGGGGCATTCATCACTATCTGGCCGATACCGACCGCGTCGATTCGATGGCGGGAGCCGGGATCAAGGATCCTGATGGCCGCACCGACGGAGCGTTCGCCGTCTATCGTGATGCCGACGGCACACTTTGGGCCGGATGCGAAGGCGGGCTGTGGGTACGCCCGGCGGGCGCCATGCGCTTCCGGCGGACCACGTTGGTCGACCGCGAGGATGGCCACGACATCTGGTCGATCATGCGAGATCGGCGAGGGCGGCTTTGGGTCGGAACCGGCTCGAACGGCATCTATATGTCGACCGATCGCGGCCTGGATCCCCGCTTCACTCAGTTACCCGCCCTTCGTGGCGGGGCGCCGCTGATCGGCCATCGGACCATCCGAGCGATGATCGAGGATAGCAGGGGGCGGCTGTGGGTCGGTACCGACGGTATGGGGATCGTGCTGATCGATCCGTCCGCCGGCTTTGCCGCTACCGCGCTGCGGCACTTGGCGGCCGCCCCCATGTCGCTGGCGAGGGATACGGTGCGCGCACTGGCGCTAGACGGATCGGGCGGAGTCTGGGCCGCAACCGATCTAGGCACCGCCCGCACGCAAGGCCCGGGGGGAGGCACGCTGCGGATCGGATCGGCGATGCCCGATCCGCGCATGTCGCTGTCGGACGACAATGTACGCGGTATCATGGTCGATCGCCATGACCGAATCTGGTTGGGCATGGGCAACGGGACGGTCGACGCGATCGACCGCGACGCAGGCCGGGTTCGTCGGTTGATCCTGCAGGGACAGCATCGCGGGCAAGATATCAAGGCGCTTCTAGAGTCGTCCGACGGCACGATCCTGGTTGGCGCACGCGGGGTGGTCGCGATCAATCCCCGGACCTTGTCCCAGCGTGCGCTGACGGTGGAAGGGCTCGGCGACCTGCCGGTGATTGCGCTGGCCGAGACGCCGAAGTTTCTGCTGATCGGCACCTATCGGGGACTGTTCGTCCGCCGTCGCAGCGATGGGCAGGTCCGGGTGTTCGAGCATGATGACGCCGACCCGCAAAGCCTGCCCAACAATGAGGTCATCAACATCGTGACCCGCCCGGACGGGGCCATCCTGATCGCCACGCCAGGTGGAATTGCGCAGCTCGACTTGACACGCGGGACGTTCACCAATTTCTCCAGCCGTGCGGGCGGGCTGGGCAACCTGCCGCAGGACTATGCCGGTTCGATCGTCACCATTGGGCGCGACCTATGGGTGGGCACCTATGGCGGCGTCGCGCGGGGGCGTGCTGTTCCCGGCGGCTGGCGCTTCCGCGCGATTTCGGAAGGTCAGGGCCTGGCGGGCGACAATGTGGCATCGGTCGTCCTCGACGCGCGCCAGCGCCCTTGGGTCGCAAGCGCGGGCGGTATCTCCGTCATCGATGCTGCCGGCCGCTCCGTCCGCGTCATGAGCCAGCGTGACGGACTGAGCGCCAGCGCCTTCAATCAGCGTGCCGCGGCGCGTATGGCGGACGGGTCGTTGCTGTTCGGCGCGCCCGATGGCTTGATCGTGCTGCAACCCGATATCCTGCTGGGCAGCTTGGGCCATATCCGGCCGGGACCGCGGATCGTCAGTTCGGTCGACATCGACGGCCATGCCGTCGCCGTGAATTCGGCCGTCAAGGCTTTGTCGCTCCGTTGGGGGAAAGACAGGCGAACGTTGCGGATCGGTTTCGCGCTGGCCGATTATGAAGCGCCGGACGAGATCCGATACAGCTATCGGCTGGATGGGTTCGACCGGAACTGGATGACGATACCTGCTGGGACACCGGCCAGCGCGACCTATACCAACCTTCCTGCGGGAAGCTATGGGCTCGAACTGCGCGCCCATATCCCGGGACTGGGAACGCACAGCGTCACGCGACGGGTCGAGATTACGGTCGATCCTCAATGGTATGAGAGTTGGCTCGGACGGATCGGCATGGCGGTGCTGTCTCTGCTGCTGCTCAGCGCGGCATTCTGGCTCGTCACGGCCGTCATCCGCCGACGCGCTCGAATGCTGGAGAGGATGGTCGAGGAGCGAACGAGCGCCTTGCGCGCCGCCAATGAACAGTTGGACCGGCTGGCAAGCACCGATCCGCTGACCGGGCTGGCCAATCGCCGGACCCTGATGGCGGCGCTGCAAAGCGCGCGCGACCATGCCATCGTGCAGGATGACGGCTTTGCCTTTGCGCTGCTCGACATCGACCATTTCAAACGGATCAACGACGGCTATGGACACGGCGCTGGAGACGAAGTGCTGGTGCGTCTCGCGGCCCGTCTGCAAAATGGTGTCCGATGCGATGACATCGTCGCCCGCTATGGCGGGGAAGAGATCGCCATCTTGTTCCCCCGCGCGACCCTGGACGACGCGACGGTGATCGTCGAACGCTTGCGGTCGGAATTTGCCGGGACGCCACTCCTCGTTGGCAGTCAGGTGATCAGCGTAACCTTCAGCGCCGGCGTCGCCGAGTGGCGCCCCAGCGAAGATGTGGCGGCGATGATCCGCCGAGCCGACGAGGCGCTTTATGGCGCGAAGCGGGGCGGACGGGATCGGGTCTCCAAGGCCGCGTAATTTCGGAACCCACAAGCGCGCGTCGGGGTTGGGGGGGCATGACGATGAATGGCCCTCCCGATGCCCCAACATCGCAGATCAAAACTGGTCGGCTGGTCCGCCGGGGCGGCGCTTTCGTGCTGGAAGGCGATGACGGCAAGACGGTGGAGCTGCGCCTGAAGCGAGTGCCCGTCGACCATGTCGGCAAATCCGTGGCGGTCACCGGCCACATGCTTACGCCCGAGGTGATGGAGGTTGACGGGGTCAGGGCTGCCTGAGCCGGCTCAATGGGAACCCTTGCGGGGCAGGATGTGCAGGATGCCGACGATGACTGCCCCGACGACGAGGCCAACGATGGCCGCGCCGGTTGCGCCGACCAGCCACTCCGCCACCGGACCGCCGACGGGCAGCGCCTGGCCGACATGATGGGCGGTATCGTGGATCAGATGGGGCAGGCCGGTCAGCCCGAATTCCTCCATGCCGTGCACGATGATTCCGCCGCCGACCCATATCATTGCGGCGGTACCTACCACTGCCAGCACCCGAAGGATGACCGGCATGGCCTTCACCAGTCCCCGTCCGATCGCCTTTGCCGTGGCATTGTCGCGTCGTGCGAGATGAAGGCCGATATCGTCCATCTTCACGATCGCCGCCACCACACCATATACGCCCACGGTGATCGCGATGCCGACCAGCGCGAGCGCGATCGCCTGCGTCCCGATCGACAGATCCGGCAGTTCCGACAGCGCGATCGCCATGATCTCGGCCGACAGGATCAGGTCGGTCCGGATGGCCCCCGAAACCTGCTGGTCCTCCAGCGACTTGGGGTCGCCCGGCGCGGCGTCTTCTGCCTCGGCATGATGACCGGTCAGCGTTTCGAGGATCTTCTCGCTCGCCTCGAAGCAAAGAAAGGCGCCGCCCGCCATCAGGATCGGCGTGATCGCCCAGGGAGCGAAGGCGCTCAGGAGCAGTGCTGCGGGAAGTAGGAAGATCAGCTTGTTGCGCAGTGATCCCAGTGCGATCTTGCCGATGATCGGCAGTTCGCGCTGCGGCGCCAGCCCCACGACATAGCGCGGGGTGACGGCTGTGTCGTCGATGACCACGCCCGCCGCCTTCGCGCCCGCCCGCGCCGAAGCGCCCGCGACATCGTCCAGCGACGCCGCCGCCAGCTTGGCGATCGCCGCCACGTCGTCCAGCAATGCGACCAGACCACCTGCCATCGACCCGTATCTCCCTAAACCCTGTTGCCCCGTGCCTAGAGGCTGTGCCCGATCGATGCACGGAAAAATGACGGAGCCCTCATCTCATCCAAGGCGTATCTCGCCACACCTCGCTGAGATGAGCGAGCAAGGCGGGCACCGCCGGAGGTGCGCCCGTGGCGGCATGAATGGCCCAGATGCCGACGGCGGCCGAACCCTCGTGATCGGGCAGAACCCGAACAAGGCGTCCGTCCGCCAGCGCATCACCCACGTCCCAGAGCGAGCGCAACGCCACCCCCGCCCCGACAAGCACCAGTTCGCGCACTACCTCGCTGGACTGGGTATGGACGCGGCTTTCGCCGTTCACCGTCGCTCCGGTCAGCCGCCAGGGCAATTGCCCCTCGGCGGCGAGAAGCGAATGGCCGTCCAGATCGGTAATGCTTCGGGGCGTTCCGGCCTTGGCGAGATAGGCGGGGCTGGCGCAAAGAAGCCGCCGATTGTCGGCCAGTCGGTGCGCCGCCAGACCGGCTGGCGGCGAGGCCGTGATCCGGATGGCCAGATCAATGCCCCCGTCGATCAAATCAACGAAATCATCGGTCAGGTCGAGCCGCAAGCGGATCGACGGATAACGATCGAGAAAGGCGGTGAGATAGGGCGCTATCCACATCCGGCCGAACGATGTCGGGGCGCTGACCCGAAGCGGGCCACCAGGCCCTTCCCCACTTTGCGTCGCGCGTGCCTCCGCCGCGCGGAGCCCGGCGACCAGCGGCGCGACCTCGGCATGAAAAGCCGCTCCGGCCTGGGTAGACGCCAGACGGCGGGTCGTCCGGTGGAGCAGGCGTACCCCCAATCGGCTTTCCAGTCGTGCGATCCGTTTGGACACCATCGCGGGCGACAGCCGCCACAGGCGCGCCGCGCTGGCCAGACTGCCTTGGTGGACGACATCGACAAACAGGGCGATATCAGGGTCCATTCGTTCCTTCCACGATCGACAGCCCCGCCATTATGCCGACTACCGAAGCAAAAGGCGATGCCCTATCATGGCGATCATCGGGTAGAAGGAGAATTTCCATGTCACAGGAAAACCGCATGATCGACCGCCACGGCCTGTCCTTGGCCCCGGCGCTGGTCCGGTTCCTGGAGGATTGGGCGCTTCCCGGCAGCGGCGTTGAAACCGATCGCTTCTGGGCGGGTATGGCCGACATCTTCGCCCGCTTCGCACCGGAGAATGAGACCCTGCTGCGCCGGCGCGACGTGTTGCAGGCGCAAATCGATGCCTGGTATCGGCAAGGTGGAGCATATGGCGGTGCGGAGCAGCGAGCATTCCTGACCGAGATTGGATATCTGGTTCCAGAGCCCGCGCCCTTCACCATCGAACCGACCGATGTCGATGAGGAGGTTGCCTCACGCGCCGGGCCGCAGCTTGTCGTGCCGATGCTCAACGCGCGCTTCCTGCTGAACGCCGCCAATGCCCGATGGGGCAGCCTGTACGACGCGCTCTATGGCACCGATGCCATTGCCCCCATGTCGCCCACGAGCGGCTATGACCAGGAACGCGGGGCGGCGGTCATTCAATGGGCGCGCGCGTTTCTCGATGAAACATTGCCAATTGCCGGCGGGTGGGGGGACGTAACCGATCTCGAAGCCGCCATCGACCGGCTCGAAGACCCGTCGCTGTTCCGGGGGCGGAGCGAGAAGGGCTGGCTGTTTCGTCATCACGGCCTTCATATCGAGATCGTGGTCGATCCCGATCATCCTATCGGCCGGACCGATCCTGCGGGCATCGCCGATATCGTGCTGGAATCCGCGCTGACGACCATCTGCGATCTGGAGGACTCCGTTGCCGCGGTCGATGCGGAGGACAAGGTCGCGGGCTATGCCAACTGGCTGGGTCTGATCGACGGCACGCTGTCGGCAGAGATCGATAAGGGCGGCCGCACGATCAGGCGCACGCTGGCACCCGACCGGATGTATCGCGCGCCCGATGGATCGCCTTTCGCCTTGCCCGGACGCAGCCTGTTGTTCGTGCGCAATGTCGGCCACCTCATGACCACGCCCGCGCTGCGGCTGGCCGATGGCGGCGAGGCACCAGAGGGCATTCTGGATGCGATCGTCACCAGTCTGATCGCGATGCGGCGGGAAGGCTCGATCTATATCGTCAAGCCCAAGATGCATGGGCCGGAGGAAGTCGCTTTCGCCAACCGCCTGTTCGACGCGGTGGAGGACATGCTGGGCTTGGCCCGACATCGGATCAAGATCGGGGTGATGGACGAGGAACGGCGCACTTCCGCCAATCTCGCGGCCTGCATCCATGCGGTGAAGGACCGGATCGTGTTCATCAACACCGGATTTTTGGATCGCACGGGCGACGAGATCCACACCGCGATGCTGGGCGGCCCGGTCGTTCGCAAGGCCACGATGAAGGAATGCGATTGGATCAAGGCCTATGAGGATCGCAACGTCCAGATCGGGCTGACCTGCGGCTTTGCGGGACGGGCTCAGATCGGCAAGGGCATGTGGGCGGCGCCGGACCGGATGGCCGACATGCTCGCGCAAAAGAGCGCGCATCCGCTATCGGGTGCCTCGACCGCATGGGTTCCGTCACCGACCGCGGCGACGCTTCATGCCATCCATTATCACCGGATCGACGTCGCCGCCCGCCAGGCGGAACGCGCTGCGGAACCGGTGGCGGCGCTGGAACGCCTGCTCACCCCACCCATCGCTGGCGCGCCCGATTGGACGCCGGAGGAGATCGCCGACGAACTCGACAATAATGCGCAAGGCATACTGGGCTATGTCGTGCGGTGGATCGATCAGGGCGTGGGATGTTCCAAGGTGCCCGACCTTCACGATATCGGCCTGATGGAGGACCGGGCGACGCTGCGCATCTCGTCGCAGCATATCGCGAATTGGCTGCATCATGGCATCGTCTCCTCCGATCAGGTCGAGGAAGCGCTGAGCCGCATGGCGGCGAAGGTCGATGCACAGAATCAGGGCGATCCAGTCTACCGCCCGATGACGCGGGACGGCTGGGCGATGCAGGCTGCCCGGTCCCTGATCTTCGACGGGCTGGCGCAGCCCAACGGCTATACCGAGCCGCTGCTCCACCGCTATCGTGCGCTGGCCAAGTCACAAGCGATGCCGGAGAAGATGGCCTGATGCCGATTTATGCGCTAGAGGACCGCGAGCCCGTCATTCACGACACCGCCTGGATCGCCCCTTCGGCGGATGTGATCGGCGAGGCGGTGCTTGGCGAGCAGGTCAGCCTGTGGTTCGGCGCCGTCATCCGCGCCGACAACGGTCCGGTGCATGTGGGCGCGCGGACGAATATCCAGGACGGCGCGGTCCTCCATTCCGATCCGGGTAGTCCGCTGACCATCGGGACGGACTGTACCGTCGGTCATCGCGCGATCCTGCATGGCTGCACGGTCGGGGACGGGTGCCTGATCGGCATGGGGGCGACGGTGCTGAACGATGCGGTGATCGGTGCCGGTTCGCTGGTGGGAGCAGGCGCACTGGTCACGGAGGGAAAAGTGTTTCCGCCAGGCAGCCTCATCGTCGGAGCCCCCGCCCGCGCGGTCCGCACGCTGGAGCCTGACCAGAGCGAACGCCTGCACGGTTCCGCTGCCGGCTATGCAGAGCGCGCGGGGCGATATGCCGCAGGCCTGACGCGCCTGGACGTGAACCGGCCCGGCGCGGACGTTGACGCACGGACGCGACGTGCCTAGCCAACGGGCGTGACCCCGCCCACCATTCTGATCGTCGAGGACGATCCCGCCCTTCGCACCCTGACCGCCCGCGCGTTTCAGGAAAATGGCTTTGCCGTCAAGCTGGCCAACGCCGCACCCGAAATGTGGCAGGCGCTCGAGGTGGGGCAAATCGACTTGATCCTGCTCGACATCATGTTGCCTGGCACCAGCGGCATCGACCTGTGCCGACAGGTGCGCCAGAAGAGCACGGTCCCGATCATTTTCATCAGCGCCAAGGGCAGCGAGGTCGACCGTGTCGTCGGACTGGAGCTGGGCGCGGACGATTATCTTGCCAAGCCGTTCGGCACCCGCGAGCTGGTAGCGCGCATCCGCGCCGTCCTGCGCCGCGGTGGCCTGGAGAATACCCCCGGTGAGCGCGAGGCGGGGATTTTGGGCTTCGATGGCTGGACCGCCAACCTGCCACGTCGCGAGTTGATGTCGCCGTCGGGCGCGCAGGTAGAGCTGACCGGGGCCGAGTTCGACCTGCTGGTCGCCTTTCTCGACAATGCCCAGCGTGTCGTGGCACGGGAGCGGCTGATCGAGCTGTCGCGGGCTCGGATCGGCGACAGTTCGGATCGCAGCATAGATGTGCTGGTCAGCCGCCTCCGGCGGAAGCTTTCGGGGGCGGGCGGGGCCGCACCGATCGTCACGGTGCGCGGCGTCGGCTACATGCTTAATGTGCCGGTGGAGCGACGGTGATCCGGCCCTCGGTCGGCCTGCTCGGCCGGATCGTCGCGATCCTGCTGCTTGCGGTTACGATCGAGTTTGCGATCTCCACCTATCTTTACGAACGAGCAAGCCATGTCTCGGTCCGCGACGATGAAGCGCGCCGCCTGGCCGAGCATCTGATCGTCGCCCGTCGAGTCCTCAACGAGCGCCCCTCCATCGAACGCCCTGAAGTCGCCGAGGAACTGACCACCGACCGCTATATCGTCAGCTGGTCGTCCTCCGCACCGCCCCGCCCGGCGATCGCACCTGCCATGGACAGTATGCGCCGCCAGATCGTCGACTGGGAGCCGTCGCTATCGGCAACCGACATCCATCTGCGGCTGACCTCGCCCGGGCGGACCTCGGTCGTATCGGGCGACCTGCGGCTGGACGACGGATCGCTGCTCAGCTTCCGGATGCGCGAGGGGGTGCGGACGCTCGATCTGGCGCTTGGGCGGGTCTTGCTCGCGCTGATCCCGGCGATCGCACTGATGCTGCTGAGCGGGGCGTTGATCGGGCGTATCCTGCATCCGCTACGGATGCTCGCGCGGGCCGCCGACAAATTGGGTCGTGGCCATGGCGGGCAGGGGGCGGCGCTGATCGTGCCGGAGCGGGGGCCGGGCGAGGTCCGCCATGTCACCCGCGCCTTCAACCGGATGCAGGCGCGTATCGGACGATTGATCGACGAACGCACGCGCGCACTGGCGGCGGTCGGCCATGACCTTCGCACGCCGCTCGCCCGCCTGCGCCTGCGCGCCGATGCGATCCGCGACGACGAGGTCCGCGAGGCGATCGGTACCGATATCGAGGAAATGGAGGCTATGGTCTCCTCGCTGATGGCCTTTCTGGGCGGAGAGGGGGATGTCGAGCAACCCGAGTTGACCGACTTGGCCATCCTATGCGCCAATCTGGCCGACGACGCCGTCGATCATGGCCGCGATGTCCGCTATGTCGGGCCAGACCATTTCGACTGCCGCCTACGCCGTTTCGGTATGAAGCGCGCGCTGACCAACCTGGTCGAGAATGCCCTCCATTACGGCGAACATGCGATCATCACCTTGCAGGTCGATCCGGGCGACGATGTGCGTATTCGTGTCGAGGATGATGGTCCCGGTATCCCCTACGAATCGCTGGAGTTGGTGCTGGAGCCGTTCGTCCGGCTCGATACCGCACGCCGCCGCGATACGGTGGGGTTCGGTCTGGGACTATCGATCGTGGCGCGGGTCGTCGCGGCCGAGGGTGGCGAGTTGACCTTGGCCAACCGGCCGGAAGGCGGCCTTTGCGCCGAAATTCGCCTTCCTCATTGTCGGACATAATTTGTCACGCATTCGCTGCACGGCAGCAAAGATCGCCGCCTATATCTTGAACGCAGAGGACGAGACGCTGTTTGCGATGCGCGCAAGGCCGCTCCTCTACGAGTTTAGGCAAGATCAATCGGGAGAATGACCGATGACGATGGAGTTCGATTTGACCGCACTGGAATTGCAGGGTGCCCTGCTCGTGCTCGCGGTGATCATCACCTTCGCCGCGATCGAGGGCTGGAAGGCCCGCTAACCCACCTTACAGGTTTCGCAACGGCTCCTCTGCTGCCCCCTCTGGCATGAGCCTGCGCGAGATGGGGTAGGCGATCCGGCTCAGCGCCGGGTCGCCTACCCCACGATTTCCAATCGGCCGCGGATCGCGCGGATCAACTGGCCCGCCGAATAGGGCTTGATCAGCAGCGCAGCATCCATATTGGCCGCCTCGGCCGCCATGCCGCCATCTCCTGTTGCAAACACGATCGCCAGACTCGGCCGCAACTGCCGAGCCCGCGCCGCGAGCTCCACGCCGGACTCGCCGGGCAGGTTGAGGTCGGTTACCAGCACATCGATCTGTGCGGTCTGAAGCGCGGTCATCGCTTCCTCCGCCGTGACCGCGTGTACGACCACGAAGCCCGCCTCCTGAAGCGTTTCGGCCGTGTTCGTGCGGATCAGATCGTCATCCTCAACCAGCAATATGGTCCGGCCGTCATGTAGCGGTTGCCGCGCCGCCTTGTCGTCCGACGAGGTGTCCCGCGTGGCCGAAGGCGCATCGCCCTTGGGCATGTTCCGCTGCCGCTGGTTGGCGAGGACGTGCCGGAACTTCCGCGCCAGCGCCTCACGCGTATAGGGCTTGGACAAGAGCTCGACCCCCTTGTCCAGGCGTCCGCCATGAACGATCGAGTTCTCGGTATATCCCGAGGTAAAGATGACCGCGATGTCAGGTAGCCGTTCGCGGGCCTTGCGGGCCAGCTCGGGGCTCTTGAGCGTACCGGGCATCACGACGTCGGTGAACAGGATGTCGATCGGGATGCCGCTTTCGACGACGCTGAGCGCGCTCTGCGCATCGACCGATTTCAGGACGCGGTACCCCAGATCGGACAGCAGCTCGACGACGGTGGAGCGCACTTCCGCATCGTCCTCGACGACCAGCACGGTTTCGGTGCCACCTGTGATCGGACCGGTATCGACGGCTACCTCGACATCTTCGGCTTCCATGGCGCGAGGCAGGTACAGCTTGATCGTGGTGCCTTGGCCGACCTCGGAATAGATCTTCACATGGCCGCCGGACTGTTTGACGAAACCATAGACCATCGACAGGCCCAGCCCCGATCCCTTGCCCTCGCTCTTTGTCGAGAAGAAGGGTTCGAAGACCTTGTGGATGATCTCGTCAGACATGCCGCTGCCCGTGTCGGAGACCGCCAGCATGACATATTGACCCGGCGTCACTTCATCATGGGTGCGCGCATAATCATCGTCGAGATGCGCGTTGCTGAGTTCGATGGTCAGCTTGCCGTGACCGTCCATCGCGTCGCGCGCGTTGATCGCCAGATTGAGCAGCGCATTCTCGATCTGCGCCGGATCGATGAAGGTGTTCCACAGGCCACCGCCCACGATCGTCTCGATCTCCACGCCCTCGCCGATGGCGCGGCGCAACATGTCGTCCATGCCTTGTACGAAACGGGTGACGTTGACGACCTTGGGCTCCAGTGCCTGCCGGCGTCCGAAGGCGAGGAGCTGCGAGGCGAGCTTCGAGCCGCGAGACACGCCCGCCATGGCGTTGGCAACCCGCTGCTCGGCACGCTGGTTGCCGGCGACATCCTTGCCGAGCAGTTGCAGATTGCCCGACACGACCTGGAGCAGATTGTTGAAGTCGTGCGCAACACCGCCGGTCAGCTTGCCGATCGTCTCCATCTTCTGCGCCTGGGCGAGCTTCATCTCGGCCTGACGTCGTTCCGTTATCTCCTCGATGACGCGGGTTTCCAGCGTCTCGTTGAGTTGACGAAGCTGCGCCTCAGCGCGTTCGCGGTGGTGGACCTGGCGGGCGAGCAGCGTAGCCTGATCGCGAAGCGCCTGTTCCGCCGCACGCTGCTCGGTGATGTCGGTATGGACGCCGACCCACTCGATCAGTTCGCCGTCGGTCCCGGTGATGGGCAATGCGCGGATCGCATAGGTCCGCCACACGCCGTCATGGCGGCAGACGCGGTGCTCGTGGATGAACATGCTTTTGGAGGCGACAGCCTCGTTCCAGGCGACGATCGTTGCGGCGGCATCGTCCGGATGGACCGCGCTCGACCAGCCGAAGCCCTGATATTGTTCGGGCGTCTGGCCGGTGATCGCCGACCAGCCAGGCTGCTCGCCGATCATCCGCCCATCGGCACTGTTCGTCCACAGGACGCCGTGGACCGCATCCATGGCGGCGCGGAAGCGGCGGTTGCTGCGTTCGATCGTCTCGGCATGGCGGGCGCGTTCATCGACGTCGAAGACCAGGATATGGAAACCGATCACCGCGCCACCCTCGCCACGACGCGGAATATAGCGGGTTTCGGCCTTGCGCCGGCTGCCGTCACGGTGATGCAGATGCACATCGGCGACGATCGTCTCACCGGCAAGCGCGCGTTCAATGAGCGGGCGACGCTCGGCATAATCCGCCGCGGTCAGGACGTCGCCGATCCGATGGCCCAGCATAGCCTCCGGATCGACGCCCAGGAATTCGCGATAATAGTTATTGGCGAACCGATAACGCTCGTCGCGATCGACAAAGGCGACCAGTACGGGAAGCGAATCGGTGATGATGCGAAGTTCGGCCTCGCTTTCGGCCAGTCGCCGCTCGGCCGCAACCCGGCCGGTATTCTCGACGACGGTGCACATCACCCCGCCGACCTTCCCGCATTCCAGATAGACGGGCGTGTAATAGAGGTCGAACACGACCTCCTCCTCCACGCCTGCCCGCGTGACGATCAGCGTCTGATCCCGGTAGGCGATGTCCTCCCCCCGAAAGCAGCGGTTCAGGACATCTCGGTTCCAGTCCCAAATTTCGGGCCACACCTGCGGCACCAGTCCGCCAAATGCCTCGGGATGGCGCGGCCCGGCGATGCTGCGATAGGCATCATTGTAGATCATGACATGGTCGGAACCCCACATCAGGACCTTGGCGATCGGCGAGTGAACGATATTGGCGATCGTCGTGCGCAGCACGCTCGGCCATGTGCCGACCGGTCCCAGCGGGCTTGTTGACCAGTCCCTGTCGCGAACCCGCTGGCCACATTCGCCCCCACCGATCAGCCAGGTGTCGACATCCGAAACGGGGCCATCCGCGCGCATCCGCTCGATCGCGGCGACGAACAGCGCCTGTTCGTCGGGAAAATCGCCCGCCTTTACGGCTTCGGCGACATACCGGTCTAGCTGCGGCGGGAGCGACAGCGTTCGCGACAGGGGATTGGTCATGGGTTGACGCATGAGTAAGCTATACCGTCAAGTCAATCGGCTGCGGCGCCAATCGCGTTAAGTTTCATCACTTTGCGTAGCATTTCTGTCATGACCGCTCGGTTAATGGCTGGGGATGGTGCGGCTCCAGAATGAGGGTCGCACCTTCGACCCTCCAGCTTTTGAGCCGGGACAGGAAATTCATGCCCAGCACATCGGTCTCGCCAAAGGCCGGCGACACCACCACGGGCACCTTGCTGGCGCTAATGGTACCGATACGCAACGAGTCGACACGGGCGGTGTCTGCGCGGATCATCCCGTTCGCCGTATTCAGCACCACCGGAAAGGCGGGCTTGGCGGGGTGCAGGCCTGCGGCACGTGCCGTTTCGGTGGACAGCGCCGTCAGCGTCGCGCCGCTGTCGACCAGCATCCGCCGGCTGACGCCGTTCACCGTCACGCGAGCCCAGAAATGGCCGTCCGGCGCCATGCGTATGCGCACCGTGTTACCGACGACGCTTTGGTCCTGCAGATCAAGCATCTGCATCGCGCGCTGGATATAGGGATCGAACTGCTGGCGCTGTTGCAACAGGATGAACAGCAGGCCGCCCAGCAACAGCCATGTGAACAGGCTGATTGCGACCCGCAACACCGGAACCCGGCGGGCGAGGAAACCCGCCAGCACCACGGCAACGACAACGGCTAACAGGGGTAGGGGGACGCCCAGATTGGCAAACATCTTGGTTCCATCTCTTCGTCCATCCCATATGGGGTGGACGAAGACCCGGACATAGGGGCGTCCGTCTTTACCGTTGCTGACCGTGCTCGATCAGCCTTGTTCCGGCATCCCGATTTCGGATGCACTGAACCGGCGGCCGCCATACCACCGGCGAAAACTGCCGTCCGGCTGGCGAAAATAGCGGGAGCCCTTATGAAGAACTGGCGAACCCAATGAGCGATACGCCGCCCAGATGCCATAGACCATGGCAATCATTGCCAGGACCTTGATCCACTCCATCGACTCGCCCTCTTTTCAAATATTTGTCGAGGCTCGCTGTTGCCGTGGTGAAGATCAAGCAAATTAGTTGCTGCATTGCGGCAGGAACATGCTGCAATGCCATATTCAAGCGATGATCTCTCGGCTAAGCCATGGCGAATCCTTCCATCCAAAGCGGCGCGGGCGTTCAGCCGCTTTCGAGATGCCGATCCGTCGTCCGACGATCACGGGGACGGCCGTCGGCGCTTTGCGCACATCGAACGGCCGGGACGCGAGCGATACTCCGTCGAGCCCGAGATTTATGCCAAGTGCAGCGCACAGCTTGCCGGGTCCCGAGCAGAGTTGCTCAACGCGCAGCGCCGAACCCCGTCGTTCGCGCATGATGTCGATGCCATGCCGTGGCTCCAGCGCACGGATCAGAACCGCACTTCCCGAAGTCCCGCATACGAAGTTCAGGCAATGGTGCAGGCCATAGATGCGATAGACATAGGCATGGCCGACTGGCCCGAACATCGCCGCGTTACGGGCGGTGCGCCCCGCAAAGCTATGTGAGGCAGGATCGGCGGCATCATAGGCCTCCGTCTCGACGATCACGCCCCCCACGCCGTCGACCGTCAACGTGGCGCCGATCAGCGCGCGCGCCACCCGGTCCACGTCCTGCTCGTAGAAAGAAGGGGGGAGCGGGTTCATTCGCCGTCAGCGAACAATCCGTACCACAGGGGACCCGCCGCCAGCAGATGATCCAAGCGAAGCGCGCCCCCCTCGGATACGACCGTCGTGTCACGCCAGTCGACGGCGCCGTGCTTATCTCTCAAAGGCTCCAGCCTTAGACCGAAGACGCACGTCAGGATGTTGCCACTATGTCGCCGCTCGAAGGCGATGACCCGGTCGCGACCATGGCCCGTGACGGCAAGGGGATGGTAGCTGCCGTGCGTGAACAAGTCCGGGTGGCGGCGCCGAAGGCCCAGCAGGTCGGCAATCAGCGTCTGTTTCGGGGCCGGATTTTCGGCAAGCGCCGCCTCCCGAGCGGGATAATCGACGGGACGGCGATTGTCGGGATCGACAAGGCTCCGATCGACGAATTCGGTCCCCTGGTAACAATCGGGAATGCCCGGCACCGTATAGCGGAGCGCAACCTGCACCAGCGAATTGGCCTCGGCGGAGGGGCCGATATGATGCAGGAGGGCGGCCATGCCCTCGCGGAAAGGTGCCCCTTTTTCGTCATCGATCAATAGCTTCGCGAGACGGTTGCAACGCCCCTCATATTCCGTGTCGGGGGCTTCCCAGGAGGAGCGCAGCTTGGCCTCGCGCAGCGCCTTTTCCTGCCAAGCAGCAATGCGCTCGGCGAAATCGCCCCGTTCGTCCGGATCGGGCCAGGCACCGACCAGCGTCTGGATCAACATGTACCAGTCGGCCGGATCCACGCCCTCGGCGATGGCCTGTGTCTGCGTGCGCCACGCCTCGACCTGACGCCGCCACGCCTCCGGCATCGCGCTCAACACCGCCAGACGCGCTCGGACGTCCTCACCCCGCTTATGGTCATGGGTGGCGGTCGTCAGCATGGCCAGTGGGAAACGCTCGGCCCGGTCCTTCATCCGATCGTGAAACCCCGCAATCGACAGGCTCAGCCGCCCCGCATCGAAACCGACATCGTTGCGTGAAAGCAAAATCGCATGACGGTAGAAGGCGGTATCCTCGACCGCCTTGGCGGCGATGGGGGCCGAAAGCTGCTGGAACCGCCGCACCGCCTCGTGCAGCCGTTCGCGATCGCCGGAGCCGGTGCCAGCCAGCCAGCCGAGTATCTGATCGATGACGAATGCTTCGCCGGGCGGCAGCAACGGCTCCACCCGTTCGCGTGCCATCTGCCGGATCACGGCATCGGATGGCGGCGCGTCCGGGCCATAGGTCCGATAGACCGGAAAAACCCATAGCAGCCGCTCGATCGCGCGGCGCAGCATCGGGGTGGTGATTGATCCTTCCAACTCGGGGGCGGAGGCAAGCAGCGACGCGAAGGCCGCGACACACTGGTCCAGCTGCCCGGCAAATTGCCACGCCAGCAAATCTTGTCGCGCCTGCAACTCCTCGGACGCAAATTGGTCCGACCGTCCGCTCAACTGCGCCCAGAGGTCGGCCAGCGGTTGCGTTCCCTCGGGCGCGTGGAGCAGGGCCGAAATTTCTTCCATGAAGTCGTAGCCGCTGGTGCCGTCGACGCCCCAATCGTCACCCATCGGCTCGGTGGCGGCGAGGATTTTCTCGACGACGATATAGGCGCGGTTTCCATCGGACCTGTGGATCGCATCGAACCGCCCCCGTAGCTTGCGGCAATAGTCGATCGGGTCGGTCAGCCCGTCGACATGGTCGATACGCACGCCGTCGATCAGCCCTTCTGCGTAAAGCCGGAAGTATAGAGCGTGGGTTTCCTCGAACACCTCATCGTCCTCGACCCGCAGGCCCGCCAGATCGTTGATCGTGAAGAAGCGCCTCCAGTTCAGTTCATCGTTCGACACCCGCCAGGACGCCAGCCGATAGTGCTGGCGGTCGAGCAGCGTGTCGAGATCAAGGGCCTCGGCTTCTTCCTGATCGTCGTCGCGGATCGGCAGGCGATGTTCGCCATAGGCGACGATCTCGGCGCGACCGTCGCGGCGCTCTATCGTGATCTGCCCTTCGGCCAGCACCTTGCGCAAGGAATCGCCCAGGATCGGCAGGACCAGCTTTCGCGACCAGTCGATGTCGAAGAAGCGCGCGAAGCGGCTCGCCTGGCCATGGGTCAGCACGTCGTTCCACCAGCGATTGCCGCCACCCGCGACACCCATATGGTTGGGCACGATGTCGATGATGGTGCCCATGCCCCGCGCTCGGGCCGCCTTGGCGAGCGAACGAAACGCTTCCTCGCCGCCGAGTTCGGGATTGACCCGCGTCGGGTCGATCACGTCATACCCATGCATCGAGCCCGCCGGCGCCGTGGTGATCGGTGAGGCATAGACATGGCTGATCCCTAAGCGGTCGAGATAGGGCAGAAGGGCCTCTGCGCGCGCGAAGGGAAAGTCCTTGTGAAACTGAAAGCGATAGGTGGCGCGCGGCGTCATGGTCGGCGTCCTTTGAAAAGGCGGGTCAGCGGGCGTTGAGCGCGGCGATGCGGGCGGCGACGTCCGGGGTGGTAACCGCACGGTCAAGCGTATCCGGCAGGCGGCGACACCAGTTGGGATGCTCGTCGATCGTGCCAGGCAGGTTCGGCTGCTCATCCAGCCCCAGCAGATCCTCGACCGGCACGATGGCCAGCGGGCAGGGAGTCCGGGCAACGGCGGCGATGGCGGCGTCGACGACGGTGCCCGGGTCGTCCGGCTCCTGCCCGTCGTCTCCGATCGCTCGCCACAGCGCGGAACGTTCCTGTTCGCGCCCGTTGCTGTCATCCGGCGACACCGCATGTCCGGCGATCCGGGCACGCCATTCCAAGTCGCGACCTTTCCACCATCCGGCGACGGTCGCGATGTCATGGGTGGCCGTCATGGCAATGGCCTGCCCGCTCCAGGTCTCGGGCGAAAGGAATCCGCCTTGCGCGTCCCGCTCGAACGGCAGGACGCGCATCCCGAGCATCCCGGCCTTGGCCATGATGTCGCGGAACCCCGGCGGCACGGTACCGAGGTCCTCCCCGATCACAATAGCCCCGCGCCCCTCATTCGCCCGCTGCGCCTCGATCCTCAGGATACGCAGCATGTCGGCAAAGGGCATCGCCAGATACGCCCCCTGATCGGCGGGGGCGCCGTCCGGCACTATCCACAGGCGGCACAGCCCGAGGGCGTGGTCGATGCGGACGCCGCCCGCATGCGCGAAGACGGCGCGAAGCGTGTCGATGAACGGCGCGAACCCCTGCCGACGCAGCGCGAAAGGCGATAGGGCGGTGATCCCCCAATTCTGCCCATCCGGACCCAGCGGATCGGGGGGCGCGCCGATGGACAACCCGGTTAGCAACTCGCCGCGTCGGCTCCAGCCATCCGCGCCGTCCATCGCGACGCCGATGGCAAGGTCGGCGATCAACCCGATCGCCATGCCGCTGTCCCGCGCAGTGTCCGCCGCATCGCGAAGCGCGCGGTCGGCCCACCATTGGGCAAAGGCGTAGAAACGGACGGCGTCGCGGTGTTCGGCGGCGAAATGGTCGACCGCCTCGCTCGCCGGATCGCGATAGTCTTCCGGCCAGTCCGGCCAGCCGCTCGCCCGGTCGCGGGCATGGAAATAGGCGTGAAGCGCATCGAACCGAGCCTGGGCTTCCAACCGCTCGCCGCGCGCCTGTCGCCAGCTATCAAAGGCGCGGCCTTGCGCTTCGTCCAGCCGGTCATAGACCAGCCGCAGGTCCCGCATCCGATCGGGCGCGGCGTTGGCCCAGTCGATCAAGGAAGGTGCGTCGGCAACCGGATCGCCTGCAGGGGCGAGCCAGACATTGCGGAACAAGCGGCTCGACGGCGCATAGGGGCTGAAGAGGGTAGCATCGGCAGGGAACAGCGCATGGGCGGGGCTGATGGCCAGTGCGGCGGCACCGGCGTGGCCGAGCGTCCTTGCCGCGCGCGCCAAACTGGCGAAATCGCCGAACGCGCCGCCACCCTCGCGCAGCGACGGGATCTGGACGGCACTCCCCCAATGCCGGCCCGGCGGTGGAGCGGGACAGTGGGGCGGGGCGACCGCGACCGTCCAGTGCCGCTCGCCCTGTTCCAAGCGATGATAGCCTGGCTGACCGATGCCCGACAGGGCGCGGTCTCGCAACATCACCGAGACCGTTTCACCGTTTTCGAGGATCAGCCGTGCCGCCCCATCGCGGCAGGTGTCGGGCAGGGCCATGGTTTCGTGCAATTCGCCCGACACGAACGTGACCTCGTCCACACCGGTATCCAACCGGTCGAAGATCGCCGCCAGTGCCTCGTCGGAAACGCACTGATCCTGGCCCTTGGCGTCCTGCCACTGACGCGACAAGCCGGCGGCTTCGGCACGGGCATGGAGGTCGGTCATTCGACAATCCATGCGGCGAAGCGGTCGCCTTCGCGGTAGATCAGTTGGCCCGCCTCCTCGGCGATTGGCTCGGGCGCATGGCCCAGATCGATCACGATGGTCAGCGTCGCGCCATCGGCCATGCGCCAGCGAGCCCTCACCCGCGCCGGGCCTGTGACCTCCGCTGCCAGGCCGACGGTGCCCTTCAAGCGCGGCACGATATGAACTTGCCGCAGCGCCAGCAATTCCCGGTACAGCGCCCGCCATTCCCCGGCTTGCGGCCCCGGCTCGGGGATCGAGGCATCGAACGTGCGGCGCGCATTGGGGTCGGGGATGCGCGCGCGGGCTTGCTCGTCGGCAAAGGCGTCGAACTTGGCGAACTCCCGCCGACGCCCCTCGCGCACCGCGTCGGCGAGTTCATCGTGAAAGTCGGTGAAGAACAGAAAGGGACTTTCGCTGCCCTCATCCTCACCCATGAACAGCAGGGGAATTTGCGGGCCGAGCAGCAGCAAGGCGGTGGCCGCACGTAGCCGCTCGCGGTCGGTCAGATGGATCAGCCGTTCGCCCATCGCGCGGTTGCCGACCTGATCGTGGTTCTGGAGAAAGGCGACGAAGGCGGTACTGGGCAGATCGCCCGACGGCTTGCCGCGCGGCTTGCCGTCGTGGTTGGGCGAACCCTCGCCCTGATAGATGAAGCCTTCCTTCAGACAGCGGGCCAGCCGCTCGGCCGGACGATCGGCGAAGTCGCCATAATAGGCGCTGGTCTCGCCGGTCAGCAGGACATGCAGGACATTGTGAAAGTCGTCATTCCACTGGGCGTCATAGCATCCGGAGCCGAGCCGATTGGCGTCGTTCCTCTCATTCTCCAGGACCAGATGAACCTGCCGCTCGGGCAGGGCGGAGCGGATTTCGCTTGCCATCCGGTCGAGGAAGCGATCGTTTTCGATGGCGTGGACGGCATCGAAGCGCAGCCCGTCGATCCGGTAATCGCGCAGCCACATCAGGGCATTATCCACGAAAAAGCGATGCACCGGATCGGCATCGACCGCCACCGCGCCGCCCCACGGCGTATCCGCCTCCTGGTGAAAGAAAGCGCTGGCGTAGGCATTCAAATAATTTCCGTCCGGCCCGAAGTGGTTGTAGACCACGTCGAGAAAGACCGAGAGACCCAGCCCGTGCGCGGTGTCCACCAGCGTCTTGAGCTCGGCTGGTGAGCCATAAGGTTCAGCAACCGCATAGGGCAAGACGCCGTCATAGCCCCAGTTGCGCGTGCCGCCGAATGCGTTGATCGGCATCAGCTCGATCGCCGTGATACCGGATGCGGCGATGGCGGGGAGCTTTTGGCGAAGGCCCTCAAAGCCGCCGAGGGTTCCGGCATGGACTTCGAGCAGCACCATTTCCTCCCAGGGCCGCCCGCGCCATTCGGTTGCGCTCCAGGTGAAAAACGGATCGACCACCACGCTCCACCCGTGGACCCCGCCCGACTGAAGTCGCGAGGCGGGGTCGGGTACGATCAGATCATCATCCAGACGAAAGCGGTAGCGCGTCCCGGCGGCCGCCGGAGCGGTGGCGGAGAACCACCCCTCGCCGTCGCGTTCCATCGCCACCGAGGGCGCGCCATCGATCTCCAACGTCACCGCATCGCGATCCGGCGCCCAGAGACCGAACCGGGTGTCTGCGCCGGCGCGCAGCTCGGGACCCCAATGCGTCATGCCTCGACCGTATCCCGCCAGGTGATGAGCACCGCGCTCTGCGGCCCGACCTCGTAGCTGTCATCGATCTCGACCTCACCCTGTTCGGGCTTGGCGCTGTCGATCAGGACGACGCGCGCGGCATGGGGCGCGGGCAGGGTGAAGGCGATCGGATCGGGCGAGGCATTAAGCAGCAGCGACACCGCCTCCACTCCGCCATCCTCGGTTGCAGCCGCACGGCGCATCATTAGAGCACGCCCCTCGGGATTGTCCCAATCCTCCGGGCTGAGCTGTTCCCCGCGCTCGTCCCACCATTCGATATCGTTGATACCGTGTCCCGGTGCATCGTCGCCATAGAGGAAGCTGGGCGCGCGCAGCACCGGGTAGCGGCGGCGAAGCTCGGCCAGTCGCGCGGTGAACGCGATCATTTCCTCGCCTTCTTCGGACGCTGCGGCCTTCCAGTCGAGCCAGCTGATCTCATTGTCCTGGCAATAGGCATTGTTGTTGCCCTGCTGGGTTCGGCCGAACTCGTCGCCCGCGACGATCATCGGCGTGCCAAGCGAGGCGAGGAGCGTCGTCATCATCGACCGCATCACGCGCCCCCGCGCGGCCTTGATCCCCTCATCGTCGGTCGGACCTTCGGCGCCCCAGTTGCGCGAGTAATTCTCCGAATGGCCGTCGCGATTGTCTTCCTTGTTGGCCTCATTGTGCCGCTGCTCGTACATGACCGTATCGGCCAGCGTGTAGCCATCATGCGCGGCCAGCATGTTGAGGCTGGCCCAAGGACGCCGAGCGCGCCGGTCGAACAGGTCGCCCGAACCCGACAGCCGTGCCGCAAGTTCGCCGCGCTGGCCGGGATCGCCGCGCCAGAATTTGCGGACGGTATCGCGGTACTTGTCGTTCCATTCCGAAAAGCCCGGCGGGAAATTGCCAAGCTGATAGCCGCCCGGCCCGACATCCCAAGGCTCGGTCAACAGCTTCAACCGGCCCAGCACCGGGTCCTGCCGCAGCACGTCGAAGAACGCCGCACCCGGATCGAATCCCGTCGCCTCGCGTCCCAGCGTCAGGCCCAGATCGAAGCGGAAGCCGTCGACGCCAAAGCTTGTCGCCCAATAGCGCAGCGAGTCCGTCACCATCTGGATAACCCGCGCCTTGGACAGGTTCAGCGTGTTGCCGGTGCCGGTGTCGTTGATGGTGTAGCGCGGCTGATCCTGCACCAGCCGGTAATAGCTGGCATTGTCGAGCCCGCGCCAAGAGAGGGTCGGCCCCTTCTCCGATCCCTCGCAAGTGTGGTTGTACACCACGTCGAGAATGACCTCGATCCCCGCCTTGTGCAGCTTGTACACCGCGCGACGCAGCTCATCCTGGGTGTCGGTCGCGAAATAGGCCTGTTCGGGCGCGAAGAAGCCAAGGGTGTTATAACCCCAATAGTTGCGGAGCCCCTTTTCCTGAAGAAAGCGGTCCTGCGTGAAGCTGTGGATCGGTAGCAACTCGATCGCGGTGACGCCGATCCGCTTCAGATGCTTGATAACCGCCGGGTGGCCAAGGCCGGCATAGGTGCCGCGCTCGCGTGGCGGCACCAGCTCCATCAGCTTGGTCAGCCCCTTCACATGGGCTTCGTAAATCACGGTTTCCGACCAAGGGGTGTTAGGCTTCACATCGCGCGACCAGTCGAAATGGTCGTCGACCACGACCGCCTTGGGCATGGCGGCGGCACTGTCGCGCTTGTCGAAGCTCAAATCCTCTTTCTTGGAGCGGATCTGATACCCGTGCAGCGCGTCGGTCCATTTGATCTCGCCATGGAGCTTGCGGGCATAGGGATCGAGCAGCAGCTTGTTGGGATTGAAACGATGCCCGGCCTCGGGCTCGTAGCGGCCATGCGCGCGGTAGCCATAAAGCAGGCCCGGCCCGACATCCGGCAGATAGCCATGCCATACCTCGTCGGTGCATTCGGGCAGGGAATAGCGCCGCAATTCCCGCTTTCCCTGGGGATCGAAGATGCAAAGCTCGATCCGGTCCGCATTGGCTGAAAAGACGGCGAAATTCACCCCCTCGCCATCGAAGGTCGCACCCAGCGGATAGGCGGAGCCGGGGAGAATCTGGTCGGGCAAATCAGTCAAAAGGGCTCTCCGGCAAAAGTCGAAGGAC